>Ga0272441_10001167_pt1 | contig 56211 bp, 46 predicted proteins | sample SSMProp6N_FD_193582 | JGI IMG/M metagenome (GOLD analysis project Ga0272441, IMG submission 193582) | Marine sediment archaeal communities from Little Sippewissett salt marsh, Falmouth, MA, United States - SSM-Prop-6N | ecosystem: Environmental > Aquatic > Marine > Wetlands > Sediment ...
TGTCGGCGTCGGTGAACCACAGGTAGTCGACGGAGCCGGCGCGTGCTGCCCCCTGGGCCATCGCCCACACCTTGCCGGACCAGCCTGGCGGCAGGGGGGTGCCGCGATGAACCGCCAACCGCTCCCGTCGGCCGGTGCGCTCCGCCACGCGAACGGCGACGGCTGCGGTGCCGTCCTTGCTGTTGTCGTCCACCAGCACGATGCGGACCATGCCGGCGTAGTCCTGGCGCAGCACGCTCGGAAGTGAGGTGGGAAGGATCGCCGCCTCGTCTCTCGCCGGGATCACTGCGGCGACCGATGGCTCGTCGGTCGCCAAGTGCCCGTCACGCGGGGGGGCGTGATCAAGCCGGGGCGAGGGCCACCAGAACCGGCCGCGGGCGAGGATCAGCGCGATCCAGGCGAGAAGCGACGCGCCCGACAGCGCGTAGATGGCGTAGATCACGCTGGTCCTTGATCCTGCAACAAAGCTCCCGCCTTCCTCGTGGCCACGACCTGTCGATCCCTTCGAATTCTCCCCGCCCGGCGAACGATGTCCAGCCGCCGGGCGGGGTCCCCGCACTACTCGGCCACGAGGTTCACTCCCGGACGCAGCTGCTTGACGTAGGTGTGATGGACCCGGACGGGCCGCATCCCCACGCTCTCGTAGAGTGCTGTCGCCCCGGTGCGGTTGCTTGCGTCTACTGTGAGAACGGCTCCCGGGATCTCCCGAGCCGCGAGCGCCGCGAACGCGTGGAGCAGAAGCGCGCGGCCGATGCCGCGACCTCGCCACGCGGGGCGAACGCCGAGCTCGTCGATGAGGCCGTAGCCGGTGTCTCCGGGTGCCTCTTTGTAGCAGGTGCACACCCCCACGATGCCACCGTCCTCGCTTCGACACGCAAGGAACCACAGCGCCGGATCGAAATCATCGGCGTCCATCCACCGGCGCCACTCCGCGAGATCCTTGTCGAACGGCTGTGGAAGGTGGCCGTAGTGCTTGGCGAACGCCTCGCGATGCGTTGTCACCAGCTCGTGGTCGTCGGCGCCGGGGACAACGGTTCGCACGCGGATCCCTTCGGGCCACTTCGGGGTCGGGCGATGCGCCTCCTCGCCGGACGCGGCGAAGTCGATCTGCATTCGGTGGAAGCTGCGGCTGCACTCGAAGGCGTGCCGTACGAGCTGCCGCTGTCGCGTCTCGTCGTTCGCGGACGCGCCGGTGACAAGCGCGAGACGCGCTTGCTTTGGGGCTTTGGGGATGACACGTCGGGCCTCCACGTCCATCCAGCGGAGGAGGCTGTCCCACAACCACTCCGCATCGTCCATGTCCGGGTGGACCGTCACACCGCCGAACACGTCCACCGGCGGATCCTTGATGTCGCGGATCTGGGCGTAGCCGACAAGCACACCGTCGGGGGCGAACACGAGTCGGCTGTCGGTGGACAGGTCGATCAGTGGGTGTTCCCACATCTGGCGAACCCGGTCCGGCGTCGAAGGGCTGTCGCCGCAAAGGACCTGGGTGGCGTGCGTTTGAGAGAAGCGAGACACGCTCCGCGTCGTCGCAGGTTGCGGAGCGAGTGGCGAAACCTTCGGGCAACGAAACCGTCATATGGCCTCCTTTGTGGCTTGGGAGGCCAGCGGCCGCCGCCCGTAACCGGGTCGGCTCAGAGAATCCTGATTTGTAGCTACCCGTTGACCGATCGCGGCTAGGCGGATCGACCCACGGGGGCGACCGCTGACACTCTGGATTGCGTCATACGGCTCACCCCCTTTCCGCCCTCGCAGGGCGGCATAGATGATCGCATTCTACGGATGTCCGTGCGACGGTCAAGGTCAACGACCCGCGCTTGGCGACGAATCGGCGGTCCCCTGCGCTCGAGGGCTCAGCGCTGCGCGGAGGGCGGCGTGGACCTCTGCGGAGAACGCGCAGAGGTGGACGCGCTCGGGGAGGGCGTTGCCGGTGAGGAAGCGGCGGATCTCGTGGACGGCAGCCGCTGCCGCCTGATGGATGGGGTATCCGTAGGCGCCGCAGCTGATCGCCGGAAACGCGATCGAGCGGACGCCGTAGGTCGCGGCGACGATGAGCGAGGTGCGGTAGCAGGAACGCAGGAGCGCCTCCTCGCTTGTGCCCCCGCCGCGCCACACGGGTCCGACGGTGTGGACGACGTAGCGCGCCGGCAGCCGGTGACCGCCGGTGATGCGGGCGTCGCCGGTGGGACAGCGGACGCCGGGACGAAGCTCCGGGATGCAACGGCACTCCGCGAGAAGCCCCGGGCCGGCGGCGCGGTGGATGGCCCCGTCGACCCCACCGCCGCCGAGCAGCGTCGGGTTGGCGGCGTTGACGATCGCGTCGACAGCGAGCGCTGTGATGTCGCCGCGCACGACCTCGATGTGGGCGGAAGCCGCGCTCTCATCCCTGTTGCTCATCGCGCCTCCCCGACCATCCGCGTGTAGCCGCCCGGGGCCGTCCCACGCTGCAAACGCGGCGTGGCGCGCACTCTGCCCCCCATCCGACCACGTCTCCCGTCCGCACACCTTGACAACTGCTCGATGATGCTATTCTAGTTGCCGGGGCGGCGGCGCCGCTGGCCGCGCATCTTGAGCATCGCACGCGTCGCGGTCAGGATAGCGCGCGGCGCGCCGAGGAGGTGTCCTGCATGATCGAACGGGTGCATCAGCATATTGTGTCGGAGCTGCAGCAAGGAGCGCGAACGGACACGGTGTTCGTGCTGATCGCCGTGCTCCTGAACCTGCTCATGCTCGGTATCAGCTCCGGAGTGGCAACCGACTCGGCCGAGAGCGGGGCGGCGACCGCCGTTCTCGGCATCCTCATCGCGGTGACCGCCGTGGTGAATCTGGTGACCGTCCTTGGAGTTCTGAAAGGGAAGCAGACGCGGGCGCGTCTCATCTCGGGGCTGCTGCGGCTGTACGCGGACCAGGGCGTGGACGGCTACTACGACGCGGCACTGCTCCGCAACTACAACGCGCGGTATCACCTGTTTATCGCCGCTGTCCTCTGCCTTGGCGTGGTGGCGATCGTCGTTCCGCTGCTCGTTCGTTAGCTGGGGGCGAGGGGCTCACCGCGGCATCGGAGGCGCCGGCCCTTCGTGTGACGTGATGCGGCAGTGCCCGCCTCCAGGGCGTACAATCGGCGTGTCGGCTGGGCTAATGCATCCACCTTGCGTCAAACGGTTCCGCTCTTCGCGATCAACGGAGGACACCATGCAAGCGTTCAACGAGCTGACACATCTTGGGCAGGCACGCCGTCTGCGATCCCACGCGACGGGGATGCTCGGTCACTGGGGGATCCACGACGCATCTCTGCGGCAGTTGACTGAGGCCAGCAACATCGTGTTCCGTGTCGACACAGCGGACCATCATCGCTTCGTGCTGCGCATGTCTGCTCCCAAGAGCGCGCACACGCCCGCGACCCTCCTGGCGGCAAGCGCGTGGATGCGGGCGCTGCACCGAGACGGGACGGTGGGTGTTCCGGAGCCGATCCCTGCGCGGGACGGCGAGTACATCCACACGCTCAGCGTGCCCGGGGTCCCGGGCGCGTGGCACTGTGAGCTGTTCAGTTGGGTGCCGGGCGCGATGCTCGAGGATCGCCTGTCCCCGGAGAACGTGTGGCGTCACGGCGCCCTGGCGGCGCGGCTCCACGAGCACGCCGGGCGGTTCGTGCCGCCCGCGGACGCACGCGTTCGCGCGTACAGCTCCGTGTTTCCCTATTCGGATCAGAGGTTTCCCGGCGCCGAGCCGATCCTGGTGCTTGGAGACGGGGACGCGACGCTGCTTCCTCCCCGGCGGCTCGACACGTTCCGCGCGGCGCACGATCTGATCCACGCGGAGATCCAGAGCCTGTTTGACCGCCAGCCGCCTCGGGTGATCCACAACGACCTCCACGTGTGGAACGTGAAGCTGTGGCGCGACCGCATCTTCGCCCTCGACTTCGAGGATCTTCTGCTCGGGTGTCCGATCCAGGATCTCGCGACCACGCTGTACTACTACAGGTACAGAGAAGGGTACCCGACCCTGCTCTCGGCGTTCCGTGAGGGGTATGAGACGGTTCGCCGTTGGCCGGAGGAGCGTGACGGGCAGCTGGAGGTGCTGATCGCCGGACGCGGGATGCTTCTAGCGAACTTCGTTCTCGCCTCGAACGACGCCGCGGAGCGTGAGATTGCTCCCGGCTACCTGGCGCGGGCGGAGAAGCGGATGCACGCGTTCCTCGAGCAATACGGGTAGTCACGGCCGGAGTGGAAGCAGGCGGACCCTCGGACAGCCATGGCGTCGCGGCTGAGCGGCAGGAAGGGGGGGCGTCGATGACGACCGGTGGAAGCGGCTCACGAAGACCCCACGGGCTGGCGGGGTTCAGCCTGGTGTGGGCGGGGCAGATCCTCTCGGTGCTCGCGTCAAGCGCCACCAGCTTCGCGCTGACGATCTGGGCGTACCGAACGTACGGCAGCGCTACTGCCCTCGGTGTGGTCAGCACGGCGTTCATCGTTCCGTTCCTGCTGCTGTCGCCGATTGCCGGCGTTCTGGTCGACCGTCACAGCCGCAAGGCGATGATGATGGTGAGCGATCTGGTCGCTGTGGTGGCCACGGTAGGAATCCTGTTGCTTCACAGGTTCGGCGACCTCTCGATGTGGCATCTGTACGTTGCCGCTGCGATCACCGGCCTCGGGACCACATTCCAGTGGCCCGCCTACTCGGCGGCGATCACCACGATGCTCCCCAAGAAACACTACAGCCGCGCCAACGGGATGATGGCCCTCGTGGAGTCGGGACCCGCGGTGTTCGCGCCGATCCTCGCCGGGGCCCTCTACCCGATTCTCGGCCTCACTGGGATCCTTGTGCTCGACATCGCCACGTTCGTCGTTGCCGTGGGCGCGCTCGCCGTGGTCCACATCCCGCCGCCTCCGCGGACAGCGGCCGGCGCCGCGAGCAAGGGGAGCATGCTCCACGAGGCGCTCTACGGGTTCCGCTACATCTTCGAGCGCAAGAGCCTGCTTCATCTCCTTCTGTTCTTCCTCGCCCTCAACTTCACGATCGGCATCGCGTTCAACGTCTTCGACCCCTACATCCTCGAGCGCACCGGGAGCAACAGCACCTATCTGGGCTTCGTGCGATCGGCCGCCGCGATCGGCGGTGTCGCCGGGGGCCTCCTGGTCAGCGTGTGGGGTGGGTTCCGGCGGCGAATGCGCAGCATACTGCTTGGGGAGTCGCTGACCGGGGCGGTGGCGCTCGTCGCGTTCGGCCTCGGTCGGAGCCTTCCGTTCTGGATCGCCGCTGCCGGCCTGGGCGCGGTCTTTGGCCCGTTCGTCAACGGTGCGAGTCAGGCGATCTGGCAGGCAAAGGTCGCTCCGGATCTCCAGGGCCGAGTGTTCTCGGCGCGACGGATGATCGCGTTTGCCATCGGCCCGGTGTCTCCGGTCCTCGCCGGGGTGATCGCCGACTACGTGACCGAACCGGCGATGGTGTCGGCGACATGGCTGTCGCGGGCGTTTGGGTGGATGGTTGGGACCACGCCGGGCTCGGGGATGGCGCTGCAGTTCGTGCTTGCCGGGGTTGCCTACGTCGCCATCGTCGGGTTCGCGTGCCTCTTCGTTCCCTCGATCCGCAACCTGGAAACGCTTCTCCCGGACCACGACGAGCCTCCGCGGCATGAGCCTCAGGGCAACGAGGCGGGGGGTGCAGTGCCATCCGAGGCCGGCACAAGCGGCGGCGGCCGCTCGTAGAGCCCCGGGGCAACGCCGAACCATACCTCGGATCCCTCGCGAAACGGCTCGATCAGTTCGAAGTTCTCAAAGGCGATCCCCCCGGGGATCGTGGCACGTGTCTGCCAGTAGAGGCTGCGGCCGTTGACGCAGCCGCGTACCTCCAAGTGGGGCGCCTCGTGCCGCCAGTACTGGGTCGCCAGCTCGCCGGTGTAGGTCCACCACGCGGGGGTGCCGGGAACGTAGGCGGCGGCGTCCGGCCGTGCTTCGTCGGGCGTGGCCACAAGCAGCGCAGCGCCGGTCGGGTTGTGCAACATCTGCTCGAGCGGAAAGCATGCCCGTGGCGCAAACCCGTCGCCGGAGAAGCCCGGCCACAGTTCGGTCGCGGTGACTGCTCCTTGTTGCAGGTGGAGGATGCGCAGGCGTGCGTAGTTGCCCATCGTTGCGGTGAACACACACGCGGCGAGGGGCACGGACGACGGCCGGGAGAACGACGCCAACGCCACCTCGTGCGGACGGTCGCTGCAGAAGCGAAGCCGCACGTAGACCGCGGCTCCGCTCCGGTAGGGCTCGATCACCACGTAGACCGTCAGGGTGTCGACGTCACCATCGGTGGTGACAACGCCTCGCACCGGAAACGCGGGGTCGCGGGGAGCAAGGTCGTCCGGGGAGTCAGTGCTCCAGAATCGCAAGCCCTGGCGGTCGTCCATCGCGCTCCACTCGAGTTCCGAGAGGCCTCGTGCCGTCTCACCGCGGGCGATCGGCTCCACGGCGATGTAGTTGACAATCCGTCCGTGGGGATGGCCGAGGTACGGGGCGTAGATACGCAGGAGCCCGCGAGGCCCGCCCAGGGGCCACAGCCCGACGCGCAGCCCGTCCGCATGCCCCCACACAGGCTCCGCGGGGACGCTCGCCGCGGGGCGGGCGAAATGGCCGTCGACCTCTGCCGGAGCCATCGCCGGCGACGTGGCAGCCGGAGTGGGAACCATCGGGAGCAGCGCCACAGCCACCCAGATCCCGCGCCGCAGCTTGCCCACGCCATCACCTCCGGCGCATCCTATCACCGAACCCGTGGGAGCCGCGTGCGACCCAGGTCGCCGATCGCCCCCGCGGCGCCTGCCAAGGCCCACAGGACGCCGACATCTGGCGGATCGCGTATGCTCAAGAAAGCGGCGACAACCATAGGGGCGGTCGCGCCCCCGCGCGACCGGTGTCAAGGAGCGTCGAACATGGCCTTGCTGGCGGCACGCGATCTGTCGAAGTCCCACGCGTCCGAGCCGCTGTTCAACGGCCTGTCGGTCACGTTTCATCGCGGCGAGCGGGTGGGGTTGATCGGCCCCAACGGCGGGGGCAAGACGACGCTTCTCAGGATCCTTGCGGGGGTTGAGGCTCCCGACACAGGATCGATCGAGCGCAGCACCGAGCTGCGCCTTGCGTACCTCCCACAGATCGACGAGTTTCCCGCCGGAGCCACCGTCGAAACGGCGCTGCTCGCCGTGGTGCGAGCCGAGGGGATCGAGGAGTTCGAGGTCGCCGTGAGAGCGCGCAAGATGTTGCGTCGTGTCGGCTTCGATGCCGGGGATACGGCGGTGGAGACCCTGTCGGGTGGCTGGCGCAAGCGGCTGGCGATCGGCTGTGCACTGGTTCGGGATCCTGATCTGCTGTTGCTTGACGAGCCGACGAACCACCTTGATCTTGCAGGCATCGAGTGGCTCGAACGGTTCCTCGACCGGGCACGGCTGTCGTTCATCCTCACCAGTCACGACCGCTACTTCCTCGAGCGCGTCGCCAACCGTGTCGTGGAGATCAACCCTCGCTACCCCGACGGATACCTGAGTGTCAACGGCAGCTACAGCGACTTCCTTGAGAGACGCGAGGCGTTTCTCGATATCCAGGACGCGGAGCGGCGAGCCCTTGCCAACGAGGTGCGCCGCGAGGTGGAGTGGCTGCGCCGCGGACCGAAGGCGCGATCGAGCAAGGCCGGCTACCGGATCTCTGCGGCGCGGCGCAAGATCGAGGACCTTTCGGCGGCGAAGCGCCGTCACGCCAAGGAGACGATCCCCGACGTGGCGTTCGACGCCAGCGGAAGGCGGACCCGCGATCTGATCACTGCACAGGGGATCGGGAAGTCGCTGGGCGGGCGGCTGTTGTTCCGTGGAGTGGACCTCCACGTGGGGCCGGGCACGAGACTGGGAATCGCGGGGAACAACGCCAGCGGCAAGACAACGCTGCTCAAGACGTTGGCGGGGACCCTGACCCCGGACGACGGTCGGGTGGTGCATGCGGTGGAGCTGCGCATCGCGCTGTTCGACCAGCAGCGGGAAGCCCTCGATCCGCGAGGCACGCTGCGCCGTGCGCTCGCCCCCACGGGGGACATGGTCTCGTATCAGGGAAGGGATTCGCACGTTGCCGCCTGGGCGAAGCGGTTCGGATTCGCCGCCGAGCAGCTCGACATGCCCGTGGGTGAGCTCTCCGGGGGAGAGCAGGCGCGCGTGCTGATGGCAATGATGATGCGCGAGCCGGCCGACGTCTTGATGCTCGACGAGCCGACCAACGATCTCGACATCGCGTCGATCGAGGTCCTCGAGAGAGCGCTCGTCGAGTTTTCGGGGGCCGTTGTCGTCATCACACACGACCGGCATCTCCTCGATCGAATCTGTACGCAGCTGATCGGGCTCCGCGGGGATGGACGCTGGGGCACCTACGGCTCGGTGGAGCAGTGGCTCGATGCCGTAGCGTCGGAGGAGAAGGAGGCGGTCGCCGCCGCCAAGGACGACGCCGAGGATGCGAACAGACCGACCGTTGAGCGTGCCGTACGGAAAGGCTTGAGCTACCAGGAGAAGCGGGAGTTCGCCGGGATAGAGGAGCGCATCCTCGCTGCCGAGCAGCGGGTTGCCGCGCGGCAGGCGGAGCTTCGCGATCCGGCGATCTCAGCGGATCACGAAAGGCTTCACGCCGCCTACGAGGCACATCGCGAAGCCCAAGTAGAGCTCGAACGCTTGTTCGCCCGGTGGGAGGAGCTCGAGCGCATCTCGCTCGGGGAGTGACCCCTCGGGCGACGACGCGTCGATCACTCGGGCTTGCGGGCGCGCACCGTGAGCACGAGCGGAAGCTTCCCCGCGTGTCGCGGCATAGAGTAGCGATGTCCGTCCTCGGTCTTCAGGCTCGGGTAGCGCTGGAAGAAGAGCCACTCGTACCCTTTCATCTGCTCGATCACCAGACCCGCCTCCACCAGCGCCGTCACGATGTCGCTCACGGTCCGCTCCCACTCGAACGACGGGTTCTTCAGGACGTAGGCCGCGTCGGCGTAGTCTGGATCGTCGCTGTCCCACACGGTCGGCTCGTCCCTGTGGAAGTAGTGATGGGCGATCGACAACACGCCGGGGCTCCGCTCCTCCAGGGCCCTCACCAAGGGGTGTGAGTCCATGAGGCAGAACAGGCCTCCCGGCTTCAGGAGATGGGCGACGATCCGCCCCCACTCCGGGAGGTCGCGGAGCCAGCAGAGAACGCCCTTCGCGGTGTAGACGACGTGGAACCGTTCGTCGATCGACGCCGGAGAGAAGTCAAGGGCGGTGACCGTGGCGCCGCGACGCGCCCGGGCGAGGGTATCGGTGCCGATGTGGCACTGCACGTGGATAAGCGTCTTCCCGCGGACATCGCCGACGTCCCGCAGCTCGATCTCATCGAGGACCTCGCCACCGCGACGAAGGAACTCCACCTCCCGGTACGCCTTGAGGTGCACCGGCGCGACCTCGTCCCACAGCGCCCGGTTCCGCTCCTCCGCCTCGCGTTGCGACATCGAACCCATGCTGGCTCCCTCCTGCAGACGTATCGCGCCCGGCGCCTCGCTCACTGCCAGCCGCTGTGCCTGGCGGCCGCAGCACGACGACGCGGTCGATCCGCGTGTGTCAACAAGGGTCGACGAAGTCCCGCGCGGCGCTACGCACGCGCCACCCTGCCTACAGGCGCCACGTACAAACTGATCTCGTCGTCTCCGTTCACTCCCAGATACGCGTCGAGTTGCTCCTGGTGGTAGGCGACGATGGCGCAGGTCCCCGCACCGATGGCCTCACACGCGAGGTAGAGGTTCTGGCAGATGTGTCCGCACGTGAGGAGGACGTCCTTCAACGACGCGTCGCCGTAGCGCCACTCCGTTCGGTAGGGAATGGCGGTCCAGATGAAGCTTACCGCCGCCTGGTCAACGAACGCCTGGTCGAAACAGACCTCGGCAAGGGTTGGGATGCCCTGGGGAGGACGCTCCCACACGCCTACGAGGACGCCTTCCACGGCGCTGTGGCGCCACAGGCCTTCGGGTACCCCATCGACGTTTCGAACGCGAAGGTAGGTTTCGTGAGGATGGCGGCATCCGCCGGAGGGCACGGTGCGGAACGCGTGTACGCGCTCGGGGTGGATCTCGCGGATCCCGTGGGTCGCCCAGAGCAGGAAGGAGAGCTCCTCGAGCGTGAGCGGCTCGTTGGTGTACGCCCTGCGGCTTCGCCGCCGGGCGATCGCTTCGGCAAGCGTCATCGCACGGGGGTGTAGCTTCTCCACGGGGATCAAGGGGATCGTGGCCGCGCCTTCGGGGATCGGCTTCTCGAGCGGCGGCGGCGCGACGCCCTTCCGCTGATCCGAAGGCTCCATCCGTTCGCGGTCCGTGTTCTTAAGGTGATGACGCCACTGCTGCATGGGGTGGTCTCCTCTCTGCCGCGGCGCCCGACGCACGTGAGGTGCATGCGCTGTTGGCCAATGGATCTTCGTCGCTTGCGAGCCGGGCGACAATGTGAGCCTTGAACGTCCCGTTGCGAGGCCCTCGGGTTTGGCCGCGAGCAGGCAGCGGTGTGCGGCGCCGTTTGCATGTGGTCGACCGCGGCGCGAAACGCTATTCTGTGTCCTAGAAGACAGGATAGGATCGGATAGGAAACGACTCTGTCCTGTCGATTGCGCGACGCCGCTTCGGGCGCCGCAAAGGAGGGCGAGGACAGTGTCTCGAGGACTTCTGGGAATCGGGAGATCGATCGCGATCGTCGCGGTCACCGCAGTGGCTCTCATCGCGATCGTCGGACACGGCCAGTGGGGACCGCACGGCGGCCCGCTAGTGGTGCTTCAGGGCATCGACTTCGGCGAGGTGGAGGTGGGCGAGAGTGCATCGGAGGCGTACGCGTTCCGAAACCCCTACGGAGAGCGTGTAACCGTTAACGCGTTGGGGTTCGGCGATTCGTTCTCGTCACGATACCCGGGCTGGACGGCGGCGCCGACGCAAACGGTCCTCGAGGTCGTTGGCGCGGACCCCGTGCCGGCGACGCTCCGCATCGGGGAGCGGTTCCGGTTCACCGTGCGCTTCTCGCCACAGGCGGCGCAGGAGTACCGTCTGGAAAATCTGCCGGATGTGTTGACGATGTGTGTCACAACCGAGGCGTCGGGGCAACACATCCACTTCCTGATCCCGATTACGGGGACGGGAACGGGCGAGGAGGCGGGCGGAGTGTTCGCCCTGGTGCATGCCTACGCATACGGCGTGCTTCAGATCATCGACGTTGTCGCCGGGGCGATGCACGCCGAGGTCGCGGTGCAGCACACCGTTGCCAAGCCGTTGCCGATCGTCGTCACGCCTGATGGGCGCTTCGCGCTGCTCCACTCCTTCACCGAGGGAGTGCTCAAGATCATCGACATCGCAGGCGGGCACCTGCACGCGGACGTAGACGTTCCGCATTCGATGGCCAAGCCGTTGCCGATTGCGGTGACGCCGGACGGGCGCTTTGCGCTGCTGCATTCGTTTGTGGGAGGGGGCCTGAAGATCATCGATATCGAGAGGGGCGCACTACACGCGGACGTGGGTGTTCCGCATTCGATGGCCAAGCCGTTGCCGATTGCAGTGACGCCGGACGGCCGCTTTGCGCTGCTCCACTCCTTCTACGAGAGAGTGCTCAAGATCATCGACATCGCAAGCGGGCACCTACACGCGGACGTCGCGGTGCCCGGCCCCGGGATCTTGAAGCCCCTGCCCATTGCGGTGACCGCGGATAGCCGATTCGCGCTGCTGCATTCGTTTGCGGGAGGGGTCCTGAAGATCATCGATATCGAGAGGGGCGAGCTGCACGCGGACGTCGCCGTCGGCGGACAGGCTTTCGCGGTCCCGCTCCTTGTCAGCGCCGCGCCCGCCGCATCATGGGTCCAGGGGATCACCGACCCGGTGGTTGCCGATGCGTGGTACTGGGCTTGGGAGTGGTGAGGTGCAAGGTGTCCGCCATCGCCGAGCCACCGCTCCCAGGCTCACGGGTGCGTAGCCGGGAGATCCTCGCCAGATGGCCGTAAGAGATCGCGAGGGTTGACGGCACGGAAGGCCTCGCGGACCTCGACACATGCCCCTCACCGGGCGGACGGGTCATAGATCACGGTAGCCAACGTCGCTCACACGCGTGAACGCTGAGTGTCTGGCAATCGTGGGTTCGCTTCTGGAGGTGGGGGCGGATACACCGTGGAGCGGACCACTGCTATGGAAGCCTTCCGCCGAGCGCCAGCTCTTCGGGAAGCAGGCCGAAAGCGACGACGTCGGCCGGGCCGTCGGGCAGGACGAGCTTGCTGCGAAGCACCCCTTCGCGCCTCGCTCCGAGCTTTTCCGCCACGCGCAGGCTCGCGGGGTTCGTTGTAGGCACGACGATGTCGATGCGGATGAGCTCAAGATCGCTGAAGCCTGCGGCGCACACCCGTCGCGCCGCGTGGGTTGCAAGGCCGTGACCGGTCCGCGAGCTTCGAATCCAGTAGCCGAGCATCGCGTGGCGGTGCTCGGCCGAGTAGCCGCTCAGTCCGCACGCGCCCGCGAAGCCGCCGTTCACGGCATCGAGGAGTGCGTAGTAGTAGGCTGTTCCCTGTTCGCGAGCGGCGATCCACCACTGGACGTACTCCTCCGCCTCGTGGAGGCTGTAGCCTTCGTGACACCACGTCTCGTACGGCGCCACCTCGGACACAGACTCGCACACCGCCTCGTGGAGCGTCTCCGCGTCCTCGCGACGGAAGCCTCGGATCAAAAGCCGTGGATCTTCGATTCGATCTCTCATGATGCTCCTTCCCACACGGTGCAGCAGGTTGGGGAAACAGACACACGCAACTCGCCACGGGGGCGAGGCGGTAAGGCAGACGAAAGGTCACATCCTAGACAGAGATCACGTAGGGGAGTATACGCAACCGTGGGCCAGGCTCGCCAGGCGCGGCCCGTGGGACGCCCGCCCACGTGACATCTAGAAAACCCGACCCACTGGAAGAAGCTGCGCAGCGAGACGCGGCGCCCCGCCCTTGACCTTGGGCGCCCTCGGACTTGTATAGTCCGTCGCGATGCCCGGTAGGCAGACGCACCAACGTGCGACAAGGTGCACCGGCCCTGTGCACCACACGCTGCACTACGACGAATCAGAAGGAGACGGACATGGGGAAGGTTCTGGTGCTGTACCACTCCCAGGAGTACGGCAACACGAGGGCGATGGCCGAGGCGGTCGCAGAAGGCGCGCGGGGCGGTGGCGCCGAGGTGATGCTCGTGAACGCCAACGACACGCGGATGGACCCGGAGAGCTACCGCGAGATCGACGCCGCGGCGTTCGGGTCACCCGACTACTACAGCTACATCGCGGGGACCCTCAAGGTGTTCCTCGACGACTGGTATATCGCCCGCAAGCAGCGATGCGAGGGGCTTGAGGGAAAGCCCTACGGCCTGTTCTACTCCCACGGCGGCGGCGGTGCGGTGCGCGGGCCGCTCGCGAAGCTGTTCGCGCGCATGGGGACGCAGATCGGCGACACAGTGGAGTCCGTCGGCAGCCCAAACGAGACCGTTCTCGCCGCGTGTCGCGAGCTCGGCCGACAGCTCGCCGAAGCCGTGTCGGGGTGAAGCGAGGCAAAGGGGGACACATACCCTATCCCGACACGACTTGCCCGATGGGCGAGAGAAGAGCGCGCGGTGTGTAGAGGACGTGTGCGGGATCCTGTGTCTGGATCCAGCGGCTTCCTCGGCGCGTGTCCTTGCAGGGGGCGGTCCTGGCGAGGACACTGCGCCGGAGGTGCCAAGCGTCCATGGACTTCGTCAACCCCCCAGCGCTCTTCGTTTTCGTCGACGGCGTTCTTTCGCCCCGTCTGTTCAACGCATTCTACCGGCGCTACGCCGACGCGATTGACCTACAGGGATCGGAGGACGTTATTGAGTTCGGCTGCGGCAGTGGGGGGATCGCCGAGCGGCTGGCGCCGCGCCTTCCTCGCGGAACGCTCACCTGTGTCGACATCTCGCCGCCCATGGTCCGCATCGCAAGACGGCGGCTGCAGCGATACGACAACACCCGTTGCCTTGAAGGCCGAATCGATGAACTGGAGCTTGCCGACGCTTCCTACGATCTGATCGTCATCCACAACGCGCTGCACGACGTCACGGAACAGGATCAACAGGCAACCGTGGCGGAACTGGTTCGCCTGCTGCGACCCGGGGGGCGCCTGGAGCTGCGCGAGCCGACCAAGCCGTCGCACGGGATGGCGCCAAGCGCCTATCGGCAGCTCCTGACCGGAGGGGGCATGACAGAGCTTCGATCCAAGGAGTACAAGGTGTTCCCCATCGGCCCGGTATTCGACGCCTGCTTCGCCAAGCAATAGGGGGACACATACCCGATTCCGTGGAGCCGAAGCGCCTACGCCACTTGCGTTTCGTGAATCGGACGCCACGTTGGAATAGGGTATGTGTCCCCTTTGGCTACAGGGCGAGGACGTTGACGTTCCCGATGTCGGTCGGTTCGTGCTCCTCTTCCGGCGTGGTGTCGCCAAGCTCGCCATCGTTGATCCCGAGCCGTGCCTCGATGGCCCCCATCTGCTCGGGACTGCAGCGGATCTCGCCGAAGTTGTGCACCGCCGCCAGCCGCTCGGCGAGAAGCTTGGGCTCGATGTCCTCATCGATCCGCAGATCGCCGGTGACCAGGAGCGTCGCTTTGCCCTCGGAAAACTCGAAGCGCGAACGGCGAAGCCGGTCGTCACCTCCGAACTCCCACAGATCGCCCTCGTAGAAGACCACGCGATCGTCGACCATGTCGACTTTCCCCTTGAGCGCCGCTTCCAAAGGCTTCGGACAGAAGATGGCCGCGAGGCTCCGCAGGCCGGCGACGGCACTCCCGAAGGCGCTCGCGTCGACATCGTCTTCTACGATGATGGAGCCGCTCGCCATCAGGCGTGCGCCCTCGAGTGATGCGACCGTCGCTGCGTCGAGGTGGAGGCCCCCGTCGTGGTAGCGATATCCAGTCGGCACGACCGTCAACTTCGCGCCAGTCCCCCGAAGCTTCGACCGGAGGGTTGACGCGTTCGCCTCGTGGCATACCACGGGCCGCCGTGTCTGCAGGTAGTCCAGCTTCTCCTGGAGGACGCCCGCGGCATCGTCCATCGCCTTGACGGCGCCGGTGACAACAAAGCCCGTCTTGCGCGGTAGTTCCTTGAGAAACTGCGGCGAGAGGTCGAGAGGACCGTTGATGACGACGGCGTCGTCCGGGTAGGTGACAACGCTTCCCATCACGGTCTTGAGCTTGGACTGCAGGAGCGCCGCCAAGGACACCGGGCAGAGCACGACACCCATGACCACCATTCCCGAGAGCCCGGCGATGAACCCGCTGACCTCATCGTTGTCGGCTCCTCCCTCGATGATCACATTGCCCATGACGACCGGGAACGAAGCGGACGCCCCTGTTGGCAGCGAGCCGGCGGCGACCTGGTAGGAGCCCATGACGAATCGGGTGTCCGCTTCGGCCGGAACCTCAACGGTGGCGTTGAGGTTTCCGAGCGTCAGGCGACTCACGAGCGGCAGCGTCGCCTCCGAGTACAGCACCAAGTTCACGTTGCCGATCCGCCGGATCCCGGCGATCGACTCCTCCCGCGTCTTCCGAAGGTCGAGTACGTTGACGTTGCCAATGGACTTCGCGTCACTCATCTCAGACTCCTTGCCGTTCCGGTGTTTCACCCGTGATCTCGCGAAGCGCCCTCACCGCAGCGCTCAGCCGCGATCGCACGGTCGCCGCGGGGATGCCCAGCCGTTCGCCGATCTCGCGGCTGGTCATGCTGAAACGAAACCTCATCTCGAGGACATCGCGGTGCCGCTCGTCTACACGATCGAGCAGATCGTCGAGCCCGATGAGCCGTGCCGTGTCCGTGGGACGATCCGCGCCGCGGATCATCTCGGTGACAGCGGCGCGGGCGCGCTTGCGCGTTCGCTCCTCGTCGAAGAAGCGGTTGCGAAGCACCCGCTTGAGCCACGCGTCGCGCTGAAACCGGTTCATTGACTCGAGCGTCACCGCGTGGCGAAGCGCCCGCAGAAACGTCTCTTGAACGAGATCGTCGGCCCGATCGAGCGAGCGGCAGAGGCTGACTGCGTAGCGGAAAAGCGGCTCGCGCGATGCGTCGACCATGTCGGCGACCGAGTCCCAGTCGGGGCATTCCTTGCTCAAGAGTCGTCCCGCTCCTTGCCCTCATTCTCCTACGTCTGCGTCCGTCGGCGTTTCGCGAGCCAGTATGCCGCCTGCCGCGGCTTGCGGCACGCTGCGCCGGGCGTAGTCACTCGATGCCGGTGCTCGTCTTCGTGGCGGAGCTGCCGCGGCTTGCGGCTTGCGCGAAGCCGCTGTGCTTCTTGAACTCGCTCCTGCCAGAGCCGTTTCGCACTGCGGTAGTCCGTCGTCTCGTTCATCGGCCGCCTCCTTTCGTCCTATATGACGCTCGGGGGCGCGGAACTGTTGACGGACCCTGGGGGGGGCGTGAGAGTGGAGGACTAGGGGAAGCGCACGACATCGGCTTCAGGATGCCGTGGCAGCGTCGCGTGTGAGATGCCTATCGTGTAGCTAGGAGCCACCGGCTCTGGAGCCCGGGGCAGAAGGCGACGAGGCAGCCGTTATGGAACGAAGCGACGCGGATCCGGGTTTCGAACAGCCCCAGAGGCCCCTCACCGGCTGCTCCCGCTCGAGCGATCGCGGCCAGCCTGTGCCGCTGCTCGTGGTACGGGGAATCGATGGCAGGGCTCGGAGCCGAGGACCGAACGCCAATCATCACGGTGGGCAGCGGCGTTCTGCTGATGACTGAGCAGCCGCACGCGACCATGCCCAGGCAGTCGCCAGCTGCTGTAGTAAGGACCCTGACCGCCTTGCGGCGCACATGGCAGAGAGAGGCGCGGTGGCCATCAACTGTCTTCTGTCATCGAGACGCTGCGGGCGGATCCAGGAAGCGATCTCGTATGGGGTTCCTGCGATCCTTTGCGCGACACACCTCACGGCTGCACGCGGCCGGCAGTGTCGCGAACACGGATGGAAGCGGCGGGCCGGCTCAAGCCGACCCGCCGGTCAGAGTTGCGTGGACTCGTCTTCCCTCGAAGCTCAGTATCGCCGGCCGCCTCCGCTTCGCGGCGGGCGACGCTTTCGGTTGCACTCCGCGCAGTACACGGGGCGGTCGGTCTTCGGCTCGAACGGAAGCTCGTCGATCGCCTTTCCGCAGTCAGCACACTTCAGGTTGAGGTGTCGTACATCCACCATCCTGCGTTCTCCAAACCCCATCCCATCTCCTTTTGCGATTCCAGCCCGCGAGGCAACGCTTGCCGGCGGCGGGCTGTCCGCAGCTCAACGGTACCGAAGTCCGGGCAAGAAGGGAAGGGCCGGCTCTGGGCGCGGCAACCCCGGCGAGCGGGGCTCTGCCTGCTTCCCGCGCAGGAGCTGTTGCTCCTGGCGGTGGCGGCGGGGGATCCTCCCCTGCCTTGCCGCCGTACAATGGACGCTACCGCAGGAGACAGAGGAGAGGCATCCCATGCGACTACACGTCCGTCAGATCCCGGTCAAGCTCGACTACGCGAAGCGGGACGTTCTCGTAGCTGTCTCGCGGCTGCTGGGCTGCCGCGTGGACGAGCTCTCCGGTCTCGTTGTGCGGCGCCGGTCCATCGACGCGCGCGGGCGGGGCGCGCCCCCCCACTACGTGCTGTCCGTCGAAATCGACTACTACGGGACAACGGACCCACCTTCTGCGCCAGGTCGCATCGAACGAATGGTGCGGGAGGAGCCGGCGCCCTCGCCGCCACGGCCGGTACCGCGTAAGCGCCGTCCGATCGTGGTTGGTGCCGGACCGGCGGGGCTGATGGCGGCCCTGACGCTCGCGGAAGCCGGCTGGAAGCCTCTACTGGTGGAGAGAGGATCGGGCGTCGGCGCACGCACCAGCAAGGTCGAGGCGTTCTGGCGAGAGGGCACACTTGATCAGGAATGCAACGTTCTATACGGCGAAGGCGGCGCCGGCCTGTTTTCCGACGGCAAGCTGACATCGCGCACCAAGGACCGCGGCGCCGTGCGTCACTTCCTCGACGTTCTCGTGGACTGCGGCGCCTCCCCCGACATCCTCATCGACGCCGAGTCACACCTTGGGACCGACATGTTGCGCCGCATCATCCCCGCGCTGCGCGGCCGGATCGAGGAAGCCGGAGGAAGGATCCTGTTCGACAACAGGCTCGACGGCCTGTTGATCGAGAGCGGTACGCTGCGTGGCGTGACCGTCTCCAACCGGGAGATCGCCACCGACAACTGCTTTCTTGCCACCGGGCACAGCGCCCGTGATGTTTACGGGCTGCTGCTGGATTCGGGCGTGGAGCTGGCCGCCAAGCCGTTTGCCGTGGGGGTGCGGGCCGAGATGCCGCAGAGCCGCCTGAACACCGCCCAGTACGGGCGCTGGGCGCACCACCCGCGGCTGGGCAGTGCCGGGTTTCGACTGACTCGAAGGCCGGAGGCCTCAGCCCGAGCGTGTTACAGCTTCTGTACCTGCCCCGGGGGGCTGGTGATGGCGTGTGCGTCGTCCGATGGTCTGCTGACGACCAACGGGATGAGCTACTCAAGCCGCGCGAAGCCGTTCGGCAACGCTGCCTTCCTCGTGCCGGTCGGCCCCAAGGACTTCACGCCTGGTGGAGGGAGCGAGGCTCTCGCCGGCGTCTCGTTGCAGCGCGCCCTGGAGGAAGCGGCGTTCCGTGCGGGCGGCGGAGACTACGGGCTGCCGGCACAGCCGCTCGAGGATTTCCTTGAGGGGACAGAGCCCCAAGGCATCCCCGAGGCACGCTCGTGTGCGCGCGCGGTGCCGGCCGACGTTCGGGGGCTGCTGCCGGACGAGGTCGCCCGAACCCTCTGCAGTGCGCTTCCCAAGATGCTTCGCCAGCTGAGCGGCGTCCGCCTCGACGAGGTCCTTCTCTACGGGATCGAGACCCGCAGCTCCAGCCCGGTTCGCATCGCCCGCGAGCCAACGACGCTGCAGTCAACGAGCGTGTCCGGCCTCTACCCCATCGGTGAAGGAGCGGGCTACGCAGGTGGAATCGTCAGCTCGGCGCTCGACGGGCTGGCGGCCGCTCGTCGCGCGCTTGCGATCGCCGCAGGAACCCTATCGGAGGGGAGTCCCTAGACGCCCGGCGGCCTGCATCACCGTGTGCGACGCGAACCGACAGCGACAACGGATCGAGAGGGACAGATGGCTTGTCCCCGCCCTCTGCGGCGTCAAACGCCCTGGAGAACTATCTCCCTGGGTCGCGTGTGCTGACGGCCTCGCTGGGAATAGGGTATGTGTCCCCCTTTTCGTTGTCACGCGCTGCCGGGGAGGCCGCCGATGGCGTCGACAAGAACGCGCAGGGCGCGGCAATCGTCTTCGTTGTACGCGAGGATCCGTTGCCGGACCGTGGCGTCTCCGGTCTCGACCCACTGGTGGAACCACTGGATCGATCCCGCACCCGAGGGGTCGGTGTCGCGCCAGGCGAAGCCCAGGAACCTGGCGAGGGTCTTGAGCGAGAGAGACGGCGTTGGCCAGATCATCCGTGACTTGACGATGTCGCTGTAGAGGTCTAAAAAGCGGGACTCATCGAACAACGCCTCGACCTCGCGCTCCGTGGTGACCTCGGGGAACCGGCGCGCCAGCTGCCTCCAGATCGTGCGCTCGTAGTGTGAGTAGAAGTAGACAACGGCGTCTCTGTGCCCTCGTACGTAGGCCCAAGCCCGCGCAAACGCGTCGCGTTCCGCCGCCTCTACGGCTTCCTCGGCGAAGAACGAGACGTAGCGCTCGCCTGACGTGATCTTCCCCACTCGTTCGACGAACCCATGGAGGTAGCAGAGGCTGCGAAACGGATCCGTCTCGACATCGAAGAACAGCTCTGCATCGCTTTTCGGGAGCAACACCTTGGCGGTGAAGTACGGCGTCGCGGCGGGCGTCTTCTGCAGCACGGCCCGTGCGTGATATCTCCGGAGCGTCGTGCACCCGATCCCGGGGATCGCGCTCCTGTCGCCCGCCACAAGATCCGATAGCTTCCGACGCGCCAGGTCGGCGACCGTGGAGATCTCCGCGGGGAACTTGGCCCTGGCGGCTCGCCCGAGTTCGGGGACGAGCGTCAGGTCATCGTCACGAACGATCTGCCGGCGGCAATAGGATCGCCACGGGCAGAGAGCGCATTCCCCGATGAGCGCGGGCCGCGTCTGTACGCGCCCGGACGCGATGTCCTGCACGGCAGCGAGCGCCATGCGGTACTCGTCCCACATCGTGGCACTCACTCGTGGTCCGCGAGGCGAAGCGAGGTTGTAGCGGATCTCCTCCCCGTGGATGTCCCACACGAACGCCTCCGTTGAAGCGGCGACCCCCTTGTGCCGGAGGATGTCCGAGTACAGCGCCAGCTGGACTGCATAGTGCCGCTTGGGTTTGCCGTCCGAGGCGTCGCACGCCCCTTCGACACCCACACCGCTCTTGATGTCGCCGGGGACGTATCCGGAGCCCTCGCGGCGGAGGAGGTCGGGCTCTCCGAGTAGCCGCGCGTGAGAGATGCGTCCCCCGTAGATGAGCTGCGCTCCTCGCTCCATCGCCTGCCGCGTGGACTCCTCTCTTGCCTCGCGGGGAACCTGTCGCAGGTTCTCGAACGGAACGCGAAGCGCGGCGACGGTCTCTTCCTCGAACGCGTGCCCGCGCTCCCACAGAAGCTCGACAAAGGCGCTGGTCTCGTCCCGCCAGGCGGGGTCGCCATGCAAATCCAGATAGACCCGGTGGGGGCACGTCGTGAAGCTGTAGAGCATCGAGGCGGTGATCATCACGCGCATTCTATCGCGGGGAGGCGCACTCCCCGAAGCGTCCCGGAGAGCTCGGTTCGGGCATCCTCTGCGACGGCTCCCCTTGAGTTGTGGGGGAGGCGCTGCGGTGCGACACTCTGAGGAAAGCCAACGGGACGCGGGAGAGAACCCCTGAGGCTGTATAGGATCTCGAATCGCAAGGAGGCAAGCGTTGAGAGTCGGAATCATCATCTGCGATCGCTACGCGACGTGCGGCGGTGGGAAGTGCTTCCGCGCGATGCGAGAACGTGTTGGTGGCTTTGCGCGCTATGCAGCAGATGACCCACTGGAGGTTGTCGGCTATTCCTCCTGCGGCGGCTGTCCGGGAGGGAACGTGGAGTACGTGCCCGCCGAGATGGTCCGCAACGGCGCCCAGGCGATCCATCTTGCCACCGGGCTTGTCGTTGGCTATCCGCCGTGTCCGCGGCAGGCGTACTTCAAGCAGTACATCGAATCGCGCTACGGCGTGCCGGTAGTGATCGGCACGCACCCGATCCCCGAGAAGTACGTCCGCGTCCACCGTGGGCTGCCCTCGTGGGCCGGCATGAAGGACATGAAGGAGCTTCTGGCGACAGAGGAGATTCGCGTCGCCTACGACTGAGGCCGGGATCCGTGTGCGCGCGATGCGGCGCCCGCCGAAGGAGAGCGAGATGGACGTTCTGGGCATTGTCGGTTCGGCAAGGAAGGGTCACAACACCGACACGCTTGTGCGTAAGGTAATCTCGGAGATGTCGGGGATCGATCCCTTGCTGACATCGGAGGTGGTGTACACCGCGGATCTGCAGTGTGCACCGTGCCGCGTTGTCTGCCACGCGGAGGGCTGCGCCAGCCACGCGTTTCGCTGCACGATTGATGACGATGTCATGGCGATCCTGCGCCGCATGGAGCGCGCCGACGCCCTGGTAATCGGCGCGCCGCAGTACTTCCGCGCACCGCCCGCGGGCTTCCACACGATGATCGAGCGGATGCAGGCGATGGCGTTCTTCCACGAGGCCGCAGGGGGCTCGCCGGAGGCGTCGCCGTACGCCGGGCTCCCGTGCGGATTGGTTGCCGTGGCCGAGTACACGAACCCGCACGGCATCCTCGAGTACCTCCACGACTTCTGCCTGCTGCTGAAGATGCGGCCCGTGGGGATCCCAACGTTTCCGTACCTCGGTGTCGGCGCTCACGGGAAGCTTGAGGAGGACACGGTGTTCCGCCCGCTTGTCAGCACGCACCGGCTGGCGGAAGCGGTCGTTGCCGCCGTTGCCGCCCGCAGCTAGGTTGCTTCGCGGTTGGGCTTCCTCGGACCCGCCACTCGGTCGAACCCCGGCCAGGCGGCGCGCACCTCGGGGGTGAGAGGCGCCGGCCGCCCGCTGGTCTCGTCGAGGAACACCACGGTCACGGTGGCGGCAACGCAAACCTTGCCGGAGGCCTCGTCGCGGGCCTGCTGCGCGATGACGATGCGCCGCCGCCCGAGCTCGGCGACCTCCGCCGTGACCTCGAGGATGTCGCCGGCGCTCGCCGGGCGGCGATAGGCGATCTCCAGCCGTACGACCACAGGAAAGACGCCCTGTCGCCTGAAGAAAGCGGGCCCGAGGCCGCGCGTCTCCAGAAGCTCCCACCGGGCCTCCTCCAGAATCTCAAGGTACCGAGCGTTGTTGATGTGCCCGAAGCGATCTTCGTGGTATCCACGGATCTTGATTCGCGTTGTCGTCACGGCGTGTCGCCTCCCGGGGGCCGGTTCGGAGACGGTACGGTACAACCGCGTGCGCGGCCAACCTCGATGCCCATCGCAGGGAACGCGGGCGGGTGCTGCGCCGATGCGGGCGCGGGCGTACCCTTCTGCGATCGGAGAGCGAAGGGAGGCCGAGTGACGGCCAAGGAAGGTGGCGGTGACGCTCTTGTGCAGCGGCACTACCGGCGCAACGCCGCGGCGTTCGTCGGAGAGGCGACACTGTTTGGCATTGGCCTTCTGTTCGCCAGCACTACCACGGTGCTTCCGGGCTTCGTCAGCGAGCTGAGCGGGAGCGCGGTGCTCGTTGGATTGGTCATCAGTCTCAGCGAAGGGGCGTGGCGCTTGCCGCAGCTTCTCCTGGCCAACTGGATCGGCCCCAAGCCGCGCAAGAAGCGCTACCTTACGGGCGTGGGGATGGTCGTGCGCCCGGTGTACCTCGCGTACGCGGTGGCGCTCGTCCTTGGGGTCTGGAGATACCCTGTCCTGGCGCTGACGGTGTTCTTCGTTCTCCACACCCTCATGTACGCCGGCCTCGGGGTGGACACGCTGGTATGGTGGGACGTTCTCGCCAAGACGGTACCCGAGAGGCGTCGAGGCCGCGTTCTTGGCGCGAGCACCGTGCTGCGCGGGCTCATCGCCGTGGCAGGAGGCGCGCTCATCTCACTGCTTCTCTCCGAATCCGGGCCCGGCTTTCCGACAGGCTACACGGTGAGCCTCGCGGTCGCGGGGGGCTTCTTCATGTTGTCGCTTGCGTCGTGGCTCCTCGTGGTCGAACCCGCGGAGACATCGACCGCGCCGCGACCGCCATGGCGAGCGTATTTCCGCGACGTAGCGGAGGTGCTTCGCAGCGACGGCGCCCTGCGCCGGCTGCTCTGGGTGCGCGTGCTCGCCGGCGCCAGTGGCTTCGCCCTTGGCTTCTACATCCTGTTCGGGATCGACGTGCTGGGGCTTCCCAGGGAGATGATCGGGGTGTTCGCGGCAGTGCAGACCGTGGGGGGCATCCTCTCCGGGATCCTCTTCGGCTGGTTGAGCGAGCGCTGCGGCAACCACCGGGTGATCCAGATCGCCACCGCGGTGAGCCTCGGCTCTCCAGCGGTCGCACTGCTGTTCACGATGTGGCCGCAGGCGCTGTGGGGACCGCTGTACGCGCTGGTGTTCGCCGCGATCGGGGCGGCGCAGAACGCGAACTTCATTGGATTCGCGAACCTCAATGTGGAACTCGCCCCCCAGGGCAAGCGGACCACCTACATCGGGTTGTTCAACACGCTCAGCGGACTGGTGGTGATCTGGCCAGCGATCGGCGGCTGGGTGCTCGAGCGTACCTCCTACGTCTTCTTGTTCGCGGCGACCCTGCTTGCCCTCTCGGCGGCCCACGCGTTGAGCTGGTGGCTGTCTTCGGGAAGGACGAGAGCTCCGGGAAGCGTCGCCGGGCTGCCGCCGTTGCCTTGATAGGGTACGTCTGAGAGCGGGCGCACGGGCTTCCTATAGGGGACGCCGTTTGCTCCAACCGTTGCGATCGTGTTCGGAAGCAGTCGCCCTGATCGACGCCGGCCTCCTCGTTGCCGCCGTCAAGGGCTTCCAGCGATCACGGCTTCTGCACCGTTAGAAACGGCAGTCGCCGCCTTCACGGCGTCGTGAATCGCCCCTGCAGCACGCTGCGGGCCACAGCGACGCTCCCTCGTTCGGTGACTGCCGGCCCGAGCGGCGTCACGCACACCGCGGGAGGGCGAACGTTCAGGTGGCCAAGCATCTCGTCTTGGATCGGCGGGATGAGCTCAGGATGGGCGAGCGCGATCCCGCCACCGACGGAGATCGCCTCCGGATCGTAGGCGTTGGCGGCGGCCGCGAGGGCGATGCCGGCGGCGAACACCGCGTCGTCAATGACCGCTCGCGCTACCGGGTCGCCGCTTGCCGCAGCGTCGAACACCTGCGCCGGGGACACCGCCTGCGCGTTGCTGCTCGTGCCATCTGCGTGGGAGAATGCTTGCGCCAACGGTGACTCCGCACGGTCGGCCGCCGTCAGCTCGTGGATCCGCCGCCGCGCGTTGGCCACGATCCCCGTGCCGGAGGCGTAGGCCTCGACACAGCCGCGGTTGCCGCAGCCGCACAAGGCACCGTCGGCGTGGACCATGAGATGCCCCAACTCGCCCGCGTTCCCGTCCTTGCCGAGGACAAGACGGCCGCCGTCCCACGCACCGACCCCGAACCCCGTGCTCATGGTGGCGTACACCAAGTGAAGCGCCGTCTTGTCGTCGGTCTCCTGGCCGATCCCGTCGTAGACCTCACCGAGGACCGCGCCGCTGCAGTCGTTCAGTAGCCTGACGCGGCACCCGAACGTCTCCGCGAGTGGTTGCACGAGCGGTACACGCAGAGGAAGCGTCCGGTTGAGGTCACCAAGGCCCGCGGGCACGATGTTCGGAGGGTTCCACAACCCTCCCCCGCGGATCGGGCCGGCGGACACAACGCCGATCGCGGCCACGCGCCGCTCCGGCAGCGAAGACAGGGCCGCACGCAGCATCCGGGTGAGCTGCCTGGCGAGCCCGCGGTAGATGAGGCACGCCTCCCCAAGGGCGGCCGCTTCTGTGACCACGTCGGTCGGCTCTTCGGCGCGGTGCAGGAACGTCCCTGATACGTCTTCGACGATGAGCGACGTTTTGGTGCCCCCGATGTCGAACCCAACGACCACATCGAACATGGCCGCATCGTAGCGTGTGCCCCGCGGGGCGGCAACGGGCTCGAGTCAACCCAGCGCAAGCGAGATCGTCACGGCTGCGGTAGAGTGGGGGATTGCGCGGAGCGCACGGGAGGGTGGATGTCTTTCAGGATCGTCGACCTTACGGCGGATCACCTGGATGAGTATGTCGTGTGCCTCGAGGACTGGTCGGACGAGATGAAGGAAGCCGGCGACCGCAAGCGGCGATGGATCGATCGTGCCCGCGCAGAAGGCCTGCGCGTCAAGCTGGCGTCCGACGAGCACGGGACCATCGGGGGGATGATCCAGTACGGGCCGATCGCCTCATCGTTCGCCGCGGGCGACGGGCTCTACTTCGTCTACTGCATCTGGGTTCACGGACACGGCGAGGGCCGCGGCAACTTCCAGGGGCACGGCATGGGGAAGACGCTGCTCCAAGCGGCCGAAGACGACGCCCGCGCGCGGGGCGCCCGCGGCATGGCGGCGTGGGGCCTCGCGCTTCCCATCTGGATGAGGGCGTCGTGGTTCAAGCGTCAGGGATACGAGACAGCTGATCGTGACGGCCTGCGATCGCTCGTGTGGAAGCCGTTTGCCCCCGAGGCTGCCCCGCCCCGATGGATTCGGCGCGGCAAGGTTCCTCGCGCGGTGCCCGGGCGGGTCACGGTGACGTCGTTTCGACACGGATGGTGCCCGGCACAGAACCTTGTGCACGAGCGAGCCAAGCGCGCCGCGGCGGCGTTCGACGCCCGCGTGGTGTTCCGTACGATCGATACGTCCGAGCGGTGGAGGTTCGTAGAGTGGGGCATCGCCGACGCGCTGTTCGTCGACGGGCGAGAGGTGCGCACCGGCCCTCCGCCGAGCTACGAGAAGATCCACCGCCTCATCGCCAAGCGCCTGAAGAAGCTGTAGCGGGGTCCAGCGGCTCCGTGGCGAAGCTTCCGCCGGGCAAGACGCTACCGCCGGCCGAGCGGAGCGGAATCCACGCCGCCCCCCGGCTCGCCGCGCATACTGCCAAGCGAGGTTGCTGCCTCGCCGGACTCGTCGCACGCCGGGCCCCCCGCCGACTGCCAGCCACGGAACCAGCGGACCGCCACGGACGCTGCCACCGTCCCGACAAGGCTCCACAGGGGGAAGACCCAGAACAGGCCGATCCCGTCGGCGACGAGTCCGGCGATCGGCGGCCCGATCACCTGACCGGTGGAGAACGCCGACCCGTGGAGGCCGGCCAGCGCTCCCATGCCGTGCGTCTTCCCCAACTCCGTGCGGATCGCAAGGATCGAGGCACGTGACAGCGCCGACAGCGCACCGACGCCGAACATCACCGCAAGGATCCCCGAGAGGCTGCGCACGAACGGGATTAGGAGCAGCAGGAGAGGGGCGCCCAGCCCGCCGATCGCGATCTGCGGCACCCGGCGGAACCGGTCGGCGAGAAGGCCGAACGGGATCTGGAGCACCGCGCCGCCAAAGAAGTAGGCCGACAGGACATAGCCGATGTTCGCCTCGCCGAAGCCGAAGGTCGCCGCCGCGAACAAGGGGTAGAACGTGTTCATCCCCTGTCGCCAGAAACCGCGCGCAGCGAAAAACAGCATGATCGCCCTGACGGGGCGAAGCTTCACCAGGTCGGGCACCGGGCCCGGCGCGGCGCGCGACGCTCCCGCGGCACTCTGAGTCCCATGGTCTGCCGGAACCCAGATGGCCACCATGACCAGGGCGAGCACGCTCAGGATGCTCATCGCGACAAACGCCGCCTCGTGCGACCAGGTCTCCCCGACCCATCCCCCGATGAGCGGTCCGAGTGACACACCCACAAACATCGAGGAGTAGAAGATGTTCATCATGAGCCCGGCGCGGTGCCTCGGGGTGATGTCGCCGATGTAGGCCTGGGCGATCGGGGTAACCATCATCGACGCGGCGCCTTGGAGGAACCGCACAGCGCCCAGGTGCCAAAGGCTTCCCACACGCGTGTAGAGAAGGGACAGGACGGTGAACGCCCCGAGACCGGCGAGGATCAGACGACGACGGCCGATCCGATCCGAGAGGCGGCCGACAACGGCCCCGAGGGCAGCGCGAGAAAGCGGGAACGCGGCGAACGCGATGCCGATCTCGAAGCCGCTCGCCGAGAACCGCTTTGCGTAGAGCGGCAGAACCGGGGCGATGATCCCAATTCCCACCAGCGCCACGGCCGTTGCCACGAAGAGGCTGGCAAACGTCCAGCCGTACCCTCGACCACCGCCCCCGCGTTCGTTCACTCCTGGCAGGGTACCGCGCCGACGCCCGCGGAGCCAACCGCCCAGCGCAGGACACATCGGGGGGAGCCGCTCCCCCGTCGCGTCCGCGATGCACGTCGTCGCATCTTGGCGGGGGCGACAGCTGCCGATCGTCGGGAAACACGAGCGTTTGCCCTGCGGTTGCCGTCCCCCCAAGATCTCCGTGCGGCGAAGCGAACGCGTCTCTCTCGATAGTCCTCATGGGAAGAGAGCTAACCCCCTTCCGCGCGCCCCCCTTGACAAGGGGGGCGGTTGATGGCAGAATGAAAAAACGATTTTCTAGCTCTGAGGCGCGGAAGGGGGGATGCAAGGCAACGATAAACGTCAATATGGAAATGGCGTTGCTCCATCCACTTGATCACAGCAAGAGGGAGGATAACGGAGAGATGAACGTGAAACACATCGCAGTTTTGCTGAGTGTGGCTGCACTGATCGCAAGCATCGGGATCATCGCGGTCGCCGACGAATTCCCCATGCCCAACCCGCTGTCCGACAACCCGGTCATCGCCTTTGTCGGACACTCTCTGTCGTCGGAGTCGTGCCAGCGCAATGTCAAGCACTTCGAGATCGAGTGCGAGGAACGCGGATGGACAGCCAGGGTCGAGATGGCCGGCGGAGACCTGGGGCCGCAGCACGACATGATGGAGACGCTGATCAACGCGGGCGTCGAGGCCATCATCCTGCAGTACGTGCACGTGCAGGGACTGACCGACGTCATCGCCCTGGCGCGCGAGCAGGGTATCGGCGTCTACTGTCTCGATACAGAGCCGATGCCGGGCTGTATCGTCAATGCGACCATGCCTGGCGGAATCGCTGGCGCCGAGATGGCCTACTACGGCCTGAACCGGCTCGGAAACGTTGGCGGCGTGGTGTTCTTGAGCTGCAAGTGGCACATCGTTCGTCGCCGCGCCTACGCAGCAGAGCCTGTCATCGTCGACTTCCCGAACATGGAGTCGTTGGCCACGGAGTGGGTGTCCATGGAAGACTACTCCGGTGACTCGTACAACTTCATGAACGACTGGCTCACGCGGTTCGGTGACGAGATCGACTGGGTGTTCGGCGGATGGGACACGCTGGGGATGTTCGCCGCGAAGGCGATCCTCGATCGTGGGTACACGGTGGATGACATTTTCTGCACCGGTGTTGATGGCGGAGCCGAAGCGTTCCGTCTCATCCGAGACCCGAGTGAGCCGTTCGTCGCCACCTACGCCCAGCCGTTCGAGCAGTACTGCCATACGCTGATGGAGGTCATCGACGAGATCCAGGTCCAGGGCGTCGCGCCGTACACGGCCGGTTCCATGGTTCCGATCTCCAAGGTGATCTACTGCAAGGGCGCCCTCGTTACCGAGGAGAACTGCCCACCGACCGGTGCACCGGTCCACAGCCTGTTCGACTACTACGACCCGACTGCCGGGGCGGACGCCTGGTACAACTGGGGAGATCCCTACACGATCTAGGGACCCAAGACGTTTGAAAGCTGCAGCGGCCCCTCATCGCATACCACAAAGCCCGCGGGCCGCTGCGGCCTCTTGATCGAAACGCCCCGGGAGGAGAACCCGATGTCCAGCACGTTCGCGCTCGAGACACGCCACTTGACCAAAGCATTCCCTGGTGTTGTCGCGGTCAACGACGTGGACTTCGCGGTTCGTCCCGGTGAGGTGCATGCGCTTCTCGGCGAGAACGGAGCCGGCAAGAGCACCTTCTGCAAGGTGCTCTCCGGCGTCCACCGCGCGACGAGCGGCGAGGTGTTTCTCGAGGGGAAGCCCGTCGCGTTTCGCTCGCCCCATGACGCGCTCGTCGCTGGACTGAGCATGGTCTACCAGGAGCGAAACCTCATCCCGTTTCTTACCGGCGCCCAAAACATCTGCCTCGGCAGGGAGGAGACCCGATGCGGATCTCTGGTCCACGAGGCGGGTACCCGGAGGACGGCCCGGGAGATCCGCGATCGCGTCGGCGCACAAGTGCGACTCGACGTTGAGGTCGAGGCGTTGCGACCGTCGGAGCAGCAGGTGATCGAGATCCTGCGCGCGTTGTTCCATCGCCCTCGCGTCCTGCTTTTGGACGAACCGACTGCAAGCCTTACCCATCGCGACACCGAGATGCTCTACGAGGTCATCCACAACGTTGTCTCGGAAGGTGTCGGCGTGATCTTCATCTCGCACAAACTGGAGGAGGTCTTCAAGATCGCGCATCGCATCACGATCTTCCGGGACGGGACCCGCGCGGCAACGGAGGCGGCTTCGGATCTTGACCGCGACGCCTGCATCCGGCACATGACCAACCGCGACATCACCGAGCTTTACCCGGCTGTGCACGCGAAGCCAACAGACGAACGATTGCTGCAGGTCGACGGCGTGTCCGATGGCAACAAGGTCCGGGATGTCTCCTTCTCGCTATCGCCGGGAGAGGTTGTCGGCTTCTACGGACTCGTTGGATCCGGACGCACCGAGCTGGCCGAGATGCTGTTCGGGATCACGCCCATGGCATCGGGGACCATGCGCCTCCGAGGCGAGGAGATCGACATCCGGAGCCCGGGGCAAGCGATCTCGCACGGCATCTTCCTCGTTCCGGAGGATCGTGCTCGCCACGGTCTCTTCCCGTCGTTCAACCTGAGGGAGAACCTTACGCTGCCGGTCATCTCGCGGTTCCTCGGCAAGCTCGGCCTGATCGATCATCGCGCCGAGGCTATCGCCGCCAAGGGGATCGCCGACAATGAGGAGCTGCGGCTGGTCTACAGCGACATTCAACAGCAGATCGACAGCCTCAGCGGAGGCAACAAGCAGAAGATCCTCATCGCGCGGTGGCTCGCGAAGCGGGAAGACGCTGCGGTGATGATCCTCGACGAGCCCACGCAGGGGATCGATATCGGCGTCAAACACGAGATCTACGAGCTACTGCGGCGACTCGCCGAGAAACACCAACTCGGGGTGATCTTCATCTCGTCAGAGCTTGCAGAGGTCATCGGCATGTCGGATCGCGTCTGCGTCTTCAAAGACGGCACGATTGTGAAGGAGCTGGCCCGTGAGGAGATCGAGAACCAGGAGCAGGTTCTGAAATGGGCGTTCTAGGGGGCACGTCTCGATGAACAACGAGAGCAACGGATCGAATCGAGCAACGCCCGACGAGGTGCTTCGTGGGGGGGCACCCCAGGGCTGGCGAATGTTCTTGGTGAGGTATGGCCTCCTGTTCGCCGCGATCCTGATCTGGATCGTGTTCGCCATCCTCCAGCATCGGTTCTACAGTCCGATCAACATCTTCAGCATCATCCGCCAAGCGAGCATCATCGGGATCCTCGGTCTCGGGCTCGGCGGGATCGTCATCAACGGTGACTTCGACATGTCGTTTGCGGCGAACACCTCGCTGGTCGGTGTGATCGCGATCACGATGATGATGAACGAGGTGAATCCTGTCCTCATCTTCTTCGTCGGCCTCGCCATTGGCACTGCCGTCGGCGTGGTCAACTCCCTGCTGGTAGTCCGGGCGAGGATCCCCGCATTCATCGCCACGATGGGGATGATGATCTTCCTCCAGGGAATCGCGAAGTACGTGACCGGAGGTGCGGAGATCTACCCGCTTCACGTCCCGCAGTTCTACAAGCTGTTCGGCAGCAGCTACACCTTCGGGGTCATCCCCAACGCGGTGTTCACCTTCGCCATCATCGGCGCGGCGGCAGTCCTGTTCTACGGTTACTCGAGGCGCGGCCGCTACATGTATGCAAGCGGGGGAAACCCCGACGCTGCACGTCACGTCGGGCTGAACGTCCGGTTCAATCGGACCTTAGCGTTCGTCCTCGGAGGGTGTCTCTCGGGCGTCGCCGGCCTGTTGCTGATCTCGATGCTGCGGGCGGCGAACCCCACGATCGGCCAGGGATACCTTTTCCCAACGGTGATTACCGTATTCCTGGGTAGCCTGTTCCTGAAAGGGGGCGTGGTGAACGCGCCGGGGATCATTCTCTCGGCGGTGTTCATGGCCAGCCTCAGCAACGGCTTCACGATGATCGGTCTCCCGTTCTACGCAAAGGACATCGCGCAGGGGTTGATCCTTGTCATCGCGCTTCTCGGCATCTGCGTCCTGGGTCGCAGACCCATGCGCGACATCAAGCTCTAGCTTCACACCAAAGAAAGGAAGGCATCCGAATGATCAAGGTTCTCTACACAGGCGACGAGGTCATGCTCATCACCACCTACGTTAAGGGGATGAATGCGTGGACGGACGGCATCGTTCACAGCGAGGCGGGTCACATGCTCAAGTCGCTCAGGAGCGACCCCGAGATCGAGGTGGACTACATCCCCACGAGTCAAGCTCAGCGGGAGTTCCCCAACGACTTCAAAGCGTACGATGTCGTGATCTACAGCGATGTGGGAACCGACACCGTCATCATGTACGAGGATCGGTTCCTCAACTGCCCCATGGGGCACAACCGGCTCGGTGCCCTGAAGGAGTTCGTCAAGCGCGGCGGCGGCCTTGCCGGCATCGGCGGTTGGATGTCGTTCGGCGGGATGTACGGCCAGGCCAAGTGGCACAACACGCCGATCGAAGAGGTCCTCCCGGTCACTTGTCATCCGTGGGACGACCGCGTGGAGCTCTCCGAAGGGATGAAGCCCGCGATCGTTGACCCTGAGCATCCGATCATGAAGGGTATCGATTGGAAGGCGGCTCCTGTCCTTTTCTCCGGGTACAACCAGATCGCAAAGAAGCCCGACGCCAAGCTTCTTGCCGAGTACAACGGCGACCCGATCATCGTTGTCGGATCCTACGGTGAGGGACGGACCATGGCGCTCGCGTCCGACTGCGCGCCTCACTGGGGGCGCGGGTTCGTCGACTGGCCCGGCTCGCGCGAGTTCTCTGTGCAGCTCGTCAAGTGGCTCGCCAAGAGGCTGTAGGCCTCGCGGCAACGAGGCGTGGGAGGGGAGAGCGATGAAGAAGATCCTGAACGGCCCGGACGCGTACGTGTCCGAGATGATCGAAGGAATCCTCGCAGCGTTCCCGGATCATCTGAGCGCGGCGGCGGCCTCGGAGCGAGGGATTCGCGGCGTTGTGGTGGCGAATGCCCCGATCGCCGGCAAGGTGGGGATCGCCACCGGGGGAGGCTCCGGCCACCTGCCGTTGTTCCTCGGGTACCTTGGCGAAGGCCTTGCCGACGGCGTTGCCGTAGGCGACGTCTTCTCCTCGCCGTCGAGCGAGGAGATGCTCGAGGTCACCCGCCGCATCCACGGCGGCAAGGGAGTGCTCTACCTCTACGGGAACTACGGCGGCGATGTGATGAACTTCGACATGGCAGCCGAGATGGCCGCTGCCGAGGGGATCGAGGTGGCGACTTCTCTGGGGGCAGACGACGTGGCGTCTGCACCTACGGACCAGTGCGCCGAACGCCGCGGCATTGCCGGCATCTTCTTCGCCTACAAGACGGCTGGGGCCAAGGCAGTGCAAGGCGCTTCCCTGGAGGAGGTCAAGCGCATCGCCGATAAGACCGGTGAGCTGACCCGCAGCATGGGCGTCGCGTTGTCCTCGTGCACCATTCCCGCAGCCGGCGTGCCGACGTTCGAGCTCGACGAGCGGGAGATGGAGATCGGCATGGGGATCCACGGTGAGCGGGGGATCCGTCGCGAGGCGCTCAGACCCGCGGACGACATTGTGAACGAGATGTTGGAGCGGGTCATCGATGACCTTCCGTTTCGCGGCGGGGACCGGGTGGCGGTGCTCGTCAACGGGCTGGGCGCCACGGCACCGAGCGAGCTCTACATCATGTACCGACGCACGGCGGAGGTCCTGGCCGAGCGGGGGATCAGCATCCACAGGGCGTTCGTCGGCGAGTACGCCACGTCGATGGAGATGAAGGGTGCATCGCTCAGCCTCCTTCGTCTCGACGACGAGCTGCGCGAGCTGCTCGACGCCCCGTGTCACTCACCGTTCTTGCTGCAACAGGTCGGTTCGCGGAGACCCGTCTCCCCCGAGTAGGGGTTGAGGCAGCGCCGTGTGATCTCGGCGGGAGGTGCATCATGACCAGCGATTCAGTGGATGCCGAGCAGTTGCGTCGCGCCTTTGCCCGCATTGCCCAGGCGATGAAGGCGCGCAGCGAAGAGCTTCGCAAGCTCGATGCGGCGTGCGGCGACGGCGACCTCGGCGTCACCGTCACCAAAGGGTTCGACGCCATAGAGAGGCGATTGGACGAGCTGCAAGGTGACCCTCCTGCACGTCTGCTCAAGACGCTCGGGATGACGTTCAACAGCGCCGCGGCCTCAACGTTCGGCGTCCTGCTCGCAACAGGCTTCATCCATGCGGGCAATGCGATCGAGGGCAAGTCACGGATTGAGGCGGGCGACCTGTGCGACATGCTTCGCTGCGCCGCAACGGGGATCCAGAGCCGCGGACATGCCGACCTCGGAGACCGAACGCTTCTCGATGCCCTCATCCCCGCGTCCGCCGCCGCTGGCGCCGCAAGCGGCAACGGCCTCAAGGCTGCGCTGGGTGCTGCCTGTGAGGCGGCAGCGCACGGTGCGGAGGCAACGCGGTCGCTTGTGCCCAAGGTGGGCCGCGCGCGCTGGCTGAGCGATCAGGCCACAGGAACCGAGGACGCGGGGGCGGTGTTCGTTCGCTTCTTTCTCGAAGCCTGTTTGGACACACTGATGGAAACAACGGAAGGCGGCTGATCTCATGAAGCTGTTCATTGACACCGCAGATCTAGATGAGATCCGCGAGGCGTGCTCCTGGGGGATCGTCGACGGACTGACCACCAATCCGTCATTGATCCGGCGAGCCGTGGAAGCGCGAAGCGAACACCAGATCAACATGGCGGACTACATCGAGAAGATATGCGACGCGGTGCCCGGCCCGGTAAGCCTGGAAGTCATCGGTCTGTCCGCCGAAGCGATGGTTCGCGAGGCGCTGTCTCTCTACGTTCGGTTCAACCGCGTCAAGGGCAACGTTGTGATCAAGATCCCTGCGAACCCCAACGATGGGACGCCATCGGGGCAGCCGAGCTTCGACGGGCTGCGAGCGATCGCCAAGCTCGCGGAGCGCGACGTTCCGGTCAACGCGACCCTGGTGATGACGCCCGAGCAGGCGCTGCTCTGCGCAAAGGCCGGCGCGCGCTACGTGAGTCCGTTCATGGGGCGCGTCGACGATTTCGCGGGCGAGGAGGAGGCGGAGGGCCCCGCTGACGGCCCGGAGCGCCCCGGAAACCGCCTGGTCTCAGCAACGGTCGCCATCCTGCGCGCCCACAAGCTCGACTGTCGGGTCATCGCCGCGAGTGTTCGGGATGTCGGACACGTCAGGGCGGCGGCACTCGCCGGAGCCGAGATCGCAACCGTCCCGTTCGCCGTGCTGCAGAGCATGATCGAACATCCGAAAACCGCAGAGGGTATCCGCCGGTTCACTGCGGACATCGTTCCGGCGTACGGCGAGCTGTTTACCGCGTGAGCAACACTGTTCTAGGAGTTCGGTGGTGATGTACGCCGTTAGTTCGTATGATACAGCATAGGACAACGGGCGCAACTTGAGACGGATACTGAGGTGAGCGTAGATGTCCAGCGATCGGCCGACGATTCGGGACGTTGCCAAGCGAGCCGGCGTGTCGATTGCCACCGTCTCCAACGTCGTCAACGGCACCCGCTTTGTCAGCAACGAGCTGCGACAACGGGTCCGCGCGGCGGTCAAAGAACTCGGCTATCGCCCCTCGGCTGTCGGCAGGAGCCTGCGCAAAGGGCAAACCTACTCCATCGGAGTGGTGCTCCCCGATCCACGGAACCAGTTCTTCCAGATCGTTGCAGAGGGGATCGAAGAGCAGGCCGACCTGCATCGCCACAGCATCTGGTACTGCAACTCGCGTGACGAGCCGTCGCGGGAGCGCTCATGCATCGCCAGCATGGCGGCCCGTGGTGTCGAGGGAATCGTCATCGCGCCTAGCCCTGGCGGACGGGACGCCGTGCGTCCGTTTGTCGAGGCTGGCCTGCCGGTTGTGCTGGTCGTGCGGCAGATCGAGAGGTTCGACGTCGATCAGGTCTTCGCCGATAGCGTCCAGGGGGCCTATGAGGGCACGCGCCACCTCGTCGAGCTGGGGCATCGGCGCATCGGGCTTCTGACAGGTCTCCGGGAGATCCAGACGTTCAAGGAGCGGCTGTTCGGGTACCAGAAGGCCCTCCTCGATCACAGTATCCCGTTCGACCCTGCGCTGGTTGTCGACGCCTACTCCCACGTCGAGGAGGGGTGCGCCGCGGCAACCGACCTGCTCCAGAGGACGGACGCCACCGCGTTGTTCGCGACAAACTTCCCGATGACCCTGGGAGCGCTTAGGGCGATTGGCGATCTCGAACGCGACTGCCCACGCGAGGTATCGCTTCTCGGGTTCGACGATCTGGACTGCGCCCAGGTGGTGCGCCCTCACCTGAGCGTCGTGGATCAGAAGCCCTACGAGATCGGCCACATGGCGGCAAGCATGCTCTTCGAGCGCATCGCCGCGCGCGGGAAGCGACAGAGCGAGGCTCGGATGGTGAAGATTACCCCCGAGCTCGTGCTCCGCGACTCCACCGCAAGGCGGCCTACACTCCCTGCGTGAGCCGCTGGCGTACGCAGGGCAATCCGGTGTGTCATGCGCCACGACTCCTCCCAGACCCCTGAGCGGATACGGTGGCCTACGGCCACGAACCGCTTCTTCGGCTATCCTCGCCTTGCCCAACGCTACGATGGACCGACAGTGGGGGTTCCCCGCGGCCCTCGAGCACCTCAGGCGGATGCGCAGCAGACAGTTGAAGCAACTCTCCGATGCGGAGAGATGGAGCGAACCGAAGGGAGGCGGGAGTGATCGCCGTTGTCGGCAGCGCCAACATGGACGTCGTCACCCAGGTCGACACGCTCCCCGGGCCTGGGGAGACGGTGTTTGCGAGGAGCACTCATCACTACCCGGGCGGCAAGGGAGCCAACCAGGCGGTGGCCGCTGCGAGGTTCGGCGAGGCGGTGAGCTTCTACGGAAAGGTCGGCGACGACACGGCGGCCGACGAACTGCTGCGGTCGATGGCCGCGAACGGCGTCAACGTCGCCGCAGTCGAACGGGCCGCGGGCGTTCCGACAGGGCAGGCGGCGGTGCTTGTCGACGGGGCAGGCGAGAACGCCATTGTCTACACCGCAGGCGCGAACTCGGCCGTCGACGCGGCATACGTCGACCGGATCATCGATCGGGTGCGAGCCGCGGATGTGCTGCTGCTGCAGCTCGAGATCCCTCTCGCGGCAACCGCCCATCTGCTGCGGGCGCTTCCGCAGAAGCGTCCGATCGTCATCCTGGATCCGGCGCCGCCGCGCGATCTGGCGATGCTTCCTCTCGATCGGATCGACATCCTGACGCCGAACCGAGGCGAGCTCGCTTCCCTGACGGGCCACTCCGTACTCGAGAACGCAGCGCGGCGCCTGCTGGCACAGGGCATCCGCACGGTGCTGTGCACGGTCGGAAGCGACGGCGCGCACTGGTACGGCGAAGAGACGCAGCGCATTGCGGCGCCCACGGTGGCCGCGGTCGACACCACCGCAGCCGGTGATGCGTTCAACGGTGCTCTCGCTTGTGTCGTCGCCAAGATGCCGGTCGCGGAGGCGGTTCGCTGGGCCGTCGCCGCCGGGGCGCTCACTACGACACGGCAAGGGGCACAGCCGTCATTGCCAAGGAGGTCCGAGGTGGAGGCACTCGTTCGCCAAACGATGCCGCCACGCACCGCCGGCAATCCATAGCAGCCCCACAACGCAGATCGCTCGTGGAGAGAGCTTCGCAGAGAGCAGACGCTCAGGTCCGCCGGGACACTGCATCGGGGAGCGGGCCATTGCCCGACGCGGATGTGGGAACCGCCCTCGTGGCGTATTCTCGGCCCGCCGCCGCAAGGCGACAGGGGAGGCGAGTGGTTCCATGGGGAGAGACGTAGTGCGCGGGCTCGTCATGTGTCACGGCGACGCCGTGGCCGTTCTGATGGGGGAGGTTCGTGCGGGCGAGGAGGTGGCGCTCGTTGACACGAATCAGCAGGCGCTGGGCACGGTCGTCGCTCGCGACAGAGTCGATGCCTTCCATAAGCTGGCGGTTCGCCACATCGACGCAGAGGGCTCTATCACGAAGGCCGGATCAGTCATCGGGAAGGCATCACAGGCGATCGCTCCGGGATCCCACGTGCACGTGCACAATCTGACGAGCGCGAGGGTGTGAGGGGAGAGAGGTGACCGACACAGACGCGATCCTCGGATACCGACGAGCGGACGGCTCGTTGGGAGTGCGAAACGTGCTGCTTGTTCTGCCGGCAGGTCAGTGCGCCAACGCCCTTGCCCTGCAGTGCGCCGAAGGCGTCGCCGGGGCGTTTGCGCTGCTTCACACGCAGCCCTGCGCGCATCTCGGAGAGGACAACACGGCAGCGGCGAACTGCCTCGCTGGGCTGGGCCGGAACCCCAACGCTGCCGCTGTTCTCGTGCTCGGAATGGGCTGCGATGTCGTCTCCGCAGAGGATCTTGCCCAGAGAATCGCAACCACAGGCAAGCCGGTGCGCTGCCTCACGGTGGAGGCAGTGGGCGACTGGGAGTCCGCGGTACACCTTGGGAGATCCTGGCTTGAGCGGCAGGCGGACGCTGCGTCGCGGCTGCGACGTGAGCGCGCCACGATTCAGGACTTGTCGCTCGGCGTCAAGTGCGGCGGCTCGGACGCCACGTCGGCGCTTGCCGGGAACCCCGCCGTTGGACGGGTGGTGGATCGCCTTGTGGAGATGGGCGGGACGGTTGTCTTCTCAGAGACCACCGAGCTCATCGGCGCGGAGCATCTCCTTTTGGAGCGCGCCCCCGATCCACGAGTCCGGGGGCGCATGCTGGCATCGATCCGTGCTACCGAGGAGCGGATCCGCGCCACCGGCGTCGACCCCCGTGGAACGCAGCCGACCCCGGGCAACATCGCTGGCGGGCTCTCGACCCTCGAGGAGAAGTCCCTCGGTGGTGTGCTCAAGACCGGCAGCTCGAGCATCTCGGGGGTGTTCCCCTGGGGGGATGCTCCCCAAGGCCCCGGGCTCCACTTGATGGATTGCCCGGCCAACGTCCCTCAGCTGCTTCTCGGTTGGGCTGCCGCCGGCTGCCAGCTGTTGGTGTTCAGCGTCGGTGGCGGCTTGCCGGCGCGGATTCCCTCGCTCATCGGCACCAACGTCGGACCGCTGCCCTTGCTTCCGATCATCAAGGTGTTGAGTAACCCAAACGACAAGGACGCCGCCTGCTTCTTCGACGTCTACGCCGGCGAGATTCTCGAGGGGGGGGCATCGTTGCCGCAGGTGTCCGCGAAGCTGTGGGGGAGTGTTCTGGAGGCTGCCTCCGGTACGCCGACCTACCTCGAATCGTACTGCTTCCCGGCGGTTCAGGTGTGGGAGCTGCTGCTCCGAGGACCCACGGTATGAATCGCCCATCAGAAGAGTCGCTCCGCGTGTCGTTCGAACAGCTGGCTTCGCTTCTGGATCGGGGTCTGCGCGCCAACGGCTTCGACGACGCCGCCGCGACGCGGTGTGCATACATCTTCGCGGAGAACAGCCTCGTGGGCGTCGCGTCTCACGGTCTCAATCGCTTCCCCCGGTTCGTGGAGTGGATCCGAAACGGATGGGTCCGCCCTGCAGCCGTTCCCACCAAGGTGGACGCGCTCGGCAGCGTCGAGCGGTGGGACGGCCGACTCGGCCCCGGTCCACTGAACGCGGAGCGGGCGATGGAGCGTGCGATGTCCCTTGCGGCAACCGCGGGTGTCGGCGTGGTCGCCCTCCGCAACACCAACCACTGGATGCGCGCCGGCACCTACGCCACACAGGCAGCGAACGCGGGGCAGATTGGCATCTGCTTCACCAACACAGAGCCGAACCTCCCACCGTGGGGGGGGGCAGAGCCGAAGCTCGGGAACAACCCGGTGGCGATAGGCATTCCCAGGCATAGCGGGCGGCACGTGCTGTTCGACGGCGCGCTCTCGCAGTTCTCCTACGGGGCGCTGGAGACAGCCGCAAGGACGGGCAGCCGCCTCCCGGTGCCGGGCGGGTTCACCGGTGAAGGCGAACTGACGAACGAGCCGGCGAAGATCCTCGAATCGATGCGGCCGCTGCCCATTGGCTACTGGAAGGGCGCCGGTCTGTCCCTCGTATTGGATCTCGTGGGGGCGATCCTCGCGGGCGGGCGAACCACGCGCGTGCTGGGGACGCAAGACGCGGAGTACGGTGTGACCCAGGTGTTTGTCGCGCTCGCTCAAGGCTTCCTGGATGTCGGCGCAACACAGTCGGTCGAAAGCACGCTTGCGGATCTTCACTCCACGCGTCGTGGATCGGGCACCGCGGTCACCTACCCCGGGGAGCGCCTGTGGCAGCGACGCGAGGAGAACATCACGCGGGGCGTCCCCGTGGACCCGGAGATCTGGCAGGACGTGCAGCGGCTGGTGAACGGCTAGCTGCGGCCTGCCGGTCCGCCCTCCTCGTCCACATCACGGCTCGGGGGCTCGCCCAGCGAGGTGGCGAGGATCTCCTCGACGATCGCCGACTTGGCGTCGGCGTAGTTCTGGACATACTTCCAGGTTCGTGCCGCAAGCTCGCGCTTGGCGTTCTCGTACCGCACACGGTCCCCGGTGTGGGAGCGAAGCCGGTCGCGGAAGCGGAGCATCCGCTCGATCTCCTCGCATCCCTCGGTGAACACGTGCAGGTTGCCGTTGCTGCCGGGTGTCTTGAGCACGCGGTGCTCGTACCAGTCACGCTCGCGGATTCGAAGCACAAACCCCTCCTGCTCGAGTGGCGGCACGTAGGTGGCCTCGTCCGCGGAGTCGGGAACCGCCAGCAGAAGATCGATGATCGGCTTGGCCGCCAGTCCCGGCACAGACGTCGAGCCCACGTGCTCCAGCAACCGCACGTCTTCTCCGAGCGCGGCGTGTATCCGCGCTGCCAGTCCATCATAGATCCCCGGCCAGGCGGGGTCGTAGTCCGCAAGATGTATGGTGCTGTTGACCGCGTGTGGCTCGCCCACGGTCGCCGCACGGATTTCGGCATCGCTCAACGGTTGGGTCACGGGGCCTCCCTCTGGGACCCACCCGCAGCGGGGCACCTCGCCCGGTTGGCAGACGCTACCGTGCCGATGTCGCTGGTCAATCGCAGCGGAGCGGTTCGGCTCGACGACACACCGCAGCCGCCGTCGCGGTGTCGAAGATCGCTCGACCGCGCGCGAGGCAGCCTCATCCGCTCGTGACCTCGCCCTGCGGCTCAGCGCCGGATGCATCCCACAGGGTGTGAAACGCGCCCTCCCGATCGACCCGCCGGTAGGTGTGAGCGCCGAAACGGTCACGCTGCGCCTGGATCAGGTTCGCCGGAAGACGCCCGCTGCGGTAGGCGTCGATCGCAGCAAGGCTCGCCCCAAGCACGGGAACAGGGATTCCCGCCCGTTGTGCCGTCGTGAGCGTGCGTCGAAGGCCTTCGTGATGGTCGCTCCACAGTGAGGCAAACCGATCCGCGACCAGAAGAAGCGGCAGTCGCGGCTGCTCATGGAACGCCTCGGCGATCGGCACAAGAAGCCTCGAGCGGATGATGCAGCCCGCCATCCACACCCGCGCCACCTCGGCGAGGTCGAGGCCGTAGCCCCGCTCCTGCGAGGCGTCCAGCAGCTGCCTCATCCCCTGCGCATAGGCGCAGATCGAGCCGAGAAGCACCGCAGAGCGAAGATCCCTTATCCCTGCGTCGCGATCGATCCGGATCTCCTCGGGCGGTCCGACAAGGAGCCGTTGCGCGGTAACACGCTCCTGCTTCAGCGACGAGAGGATCCGTGCGAACACCGCCGCAGCGACGACCGGGCACGGCGTGCCGAGTTCCAGAGCCGACTGACTCGACCAGTTCCCCGTCCCCTTCTGATCGGCTGTGTCGAGGATCTTCTCCAGCAACGGCTCTCCACTGTCGCGATCGACCCGACGCAGGATCTCGGCCGTGATCCCGACAAGATACGAGGCGAGCTCGCCACGGTCCCACGCCGCGAATACGTCCGCGATCGCGATCGCCGACATTCCGAAGCCGCGACGCATGATGTCGTATGCCTCGGCGAGGACCTGCATGAGGGCGTACTCGATGCCGTTGTGGACAGTCTTCACGTAGTGGCCGGCGGCGCCGCTCCCAAGGAGCGCACAGCACGTTCTCTCGGGCCCCCGCGCTGCGATCGCCTCGAGGATCGGGCCAACGATCGCGTAGCCTTCACGCGGCCCGCCGGCCATGATCGACGGGCCGGAGAGAGCTCCCTCCTCTCCACCGGAGATGCCGACACCCAGATAGAACACGCCCTTGGAGGCCACCCGCGCGATGCGCTCTTCGGTGTCACGATCGCGCGCGTTGCCGCCGTCCACGAGGACATCGCCGCGGTCAAGACAAGGCAGCAGTCGGTCCACCAGCTGCTCAGTGGGCTGGCCCGCCGTGACCATCATCAGGACCCTACGCGGCCGAAGCAGCGCAGCAACGAGCTCCGCCTCGCTGTAGGTCGCCTCGATCCTCCCGGCCCCGCCGTAGCGCTCAACGAACCGCTTTGTGTGCTTGGAGGTCCGGTTGTGCACTGCGACACTGTAGCCGTGGCGCGCGATGTTCCGCGCCAGGCTTCGCCCCATCACCCCCAGACCGGCAACGCCGATGTCCGCTGGGGTCACCGTCTCCCTCCTTCTCGAACGGACGTGCCTGAAACTGATCGGAGAGCGCTGACGCTGCTATCTTGCGCCGGATGCGACGACGCAGGCCGCCAGCCCCAGCAGCACGACCGCGCCCACCGCCCATGCGATCCAGGCGGTCGGCCCGGCGCCGCTTGGCGAAGCGTCTGTGCCAGGCAGCCGAACCGGCATCACCGCTCCCTTGGCATCGTGATCCCAAGCCCCCACCCGGGTGATCGAGTGGGCGGCCACTTGCCCGTCCCCAATGTAGAGTGCCACGTGATCGATCCAGCCGTCGCTGTTGCGGTCGTAGGCGACCACGTCGCCTGGTGCCAGGCTGGAGACGTCCGTCGCTCGCGTCGCCCCCTGTGCTATGAGCCAGTCCACCAGGCGCTGCGCCCCCGGCTCGCCGTAGGCGGCCGTTCGCGACGGCACCAAGAGTCCCCCGCCCGGGTCGTTCGACTCGCTTCCGATGCAGCAGGAGACGAAGTGGGCGCAGTCGAAGCCGGTGCCGTCCGCCGGCACGGCCACGCCAGGGCCGAACCGTGTCGGCGCCTCGCGATCGGCGAAGTAGAAGCCGTCGCTCGCGACCTTGTCCCAATACTCGAGCGCGTAGCGGCAGGCGTTTGCCCGATCATAGGCGGGTTGGGCGCAAGCTACCAGGCCGAGCGCTGCAGCGACAGCGACGGCGAGTGCCAACGCAATGGCACAACGCGACGGGCCTCCTCCCGGTGCAGCATCCATGCTCACAGTCTACGCCAGTGAGCCGGGATTGGGCGAGTTGAATACGCAGCGTGATGCCACCCGGGCGCAGCGAGGCTAACACATCCGACCCATCCGATCGCACATGCGCGTGGGCATCCGCACGAACGAGGCTGTCGGGCATAGACCCTTTCCGGATCACGACAGGCCCTGGCCACGGCAAATCGCAAGGAAGACGAGCGCCGAGCAGACGCTCCGAGGAGTCCGCAGCCGATGATCCAGGCGAGGCCAGACCCGAACCGCAGGCGCCCGGGCAGCATCGTGGCCACATGCTGCAACAGCTCTCCGGGAGATGCCTGCGCCCCGTTCGCAGGCCTAGCGGCTCCGCACCACGGAGACTCCGGGATGCCACCGTACCTCTAACGACAACGCAGGGTGTCGTGACTCGTCTCCATCGGATGCATGCGATTACATCTGTCCGTTCGAATAGTGATAAGCGTCAGGATGTGAGGCAAGTAGTTCCATTCCCTCTTATGGGGGCTGGTCCCACTATGGACTACCGCCGGAAGCGGCGAAAGGCGGTTCCACGTGATGCAAGCCATGGTCCCCTTGGGGACACCACCCAGGAGAGGTGGTCTTCCTCTGCGTTTTGCACTCCTCTTGCTCTTGGGGGGGGCAGCTACGACCATCGGCATCGGTTTCGCTGCGCCAGCGCACGCGGCAGAAGCCTTGGATGTCGTCATCAACGAGATCGCCTGGCAGGGAACACAGCACAGCGGCTTCGATGAGTGGATCGAGCTTCACAACAACACAGATGAGGACATCGACATCACAACGTGGTCGATTGTCGGCGGGAACACCGGCGATGGCGTCGTCAACCTTGCGAAGGCGCGCGTTCTGACGTCCACCATCATCCCGGCCGGTGGCTACCTGGTCTACGCCAACGGCGAGGGCGACATCGCCGACGGATCAGGGAACAGCCTCGTCGACCTTTGGGATCACGCCATCTCCTTCCGCGATCCGGGAGAGACGCTGATCCTTTGCGACGCTCCCAACGGAACCGGCAACGTCATCGACACCGTGAACGGCGACGGGGGCGGCTGGCCTGGAAGAGTCGAAGGCCCGGCTGCTTGGACGATTGAGCGCATTGACCCTCTCACAGTGGGCATCGACGCCAACTGGGCAATCAACAACGGATGGCACCGCAACGGCTTCGCGGCAACTCTGGATCCTCTTCCGATCAACGGGACGCCCGGAGCGCGAAACTCGGTCAACTACCCTTCACCGCCGCCCGCCGACTTCGGCGATGTCGTCATCAATGAGGTCGCCTGGATGGGAACGGTTGCCAACTACCGCCATGAGTGGATCGAGCTCAGAAACACTACTGACCGGCCGATCTGCGTCGCGGACTGGTCGATCCTGGGCGGGGGATCCCTTGGGTCCTACGTGAACATCGTCAACTCAGCGATTCGCACCACCCCGGTGATCCCTGCCGGAGGCTACCTGATCTTGGCCGACGGCGAGTCCTCTGTTCGCGATGGTTCCGGCAACAGCCTGGTGGACGTCTACAACTCGGGTCTCTCTCTCGTCAACACGGGGGAGCCTCTGAGCCTCCATGACTACCGCAACGCTGGCGGGAGTGTGATCGACATTGTGAACGGCGATGGCGGAGCCTGGCCAGCCGGCGACAACAGCGCGCCGAAGCTCACGATGGAGCGGATCGACTCATCCGCCGAAGGCACGGACGACAACTGGGCGAGCAACGACGGGATCCAGCGAAGCGGATTCGACGCAGCTGGCAATCCCATCAACGGCACGCCCGGAGACGGAAACTCCGTTGAGCAAGCCCGGGGCCCATTGCGAGGCGACATCAACCAAGATGGCGAAGTCGATGTCTGTGATGCCTGCATGTGTCTGCGGGCGGCGCGCGGCTTCCTCTCCCTCACTCCCGAGCAGGCGGTGTTGGCGGATGTTGACGAGGACGGCGATGTGGATCCAGCAGATGCCACGTTGCTGGCAGAGTACGTCATCGGTCTGCACTGGTCGCTCCCGTAGATGCCCGAGGCGAAGGTGCGAGGAAGTCACAGGATGCCAGGAGGAAGCATGAGCGCGAAAAGGCAGTGGGCGCTGGTGTGCGTTGCCGTGGTAGCGCTGGTCGCTGCTCTGGTCGGGTGCACCCACTTGTTCACCGGATCCCGGGTGCCGACGTTGCTCCTAGGAGAAGTGACGATCACCGCGGATCGCGGCCAGATCCTGCTCTCGGCGAAGAACATGCCGGACGGCGGGTTGGCGTCAGTAGCGGTGACACTAGGCGGCATCATCTACGACGTCGCCAAGATCGACAACGTCTCCGTCGAGGGGCTTAGTGGCTTCGAGGTCCCCGCCCAGCAGTTCGCCGGCGGCAACGGAGGGTTCGTTCTCGTGCATCCGAGCGCAGGTCTTCCGGCAGGCGCGTTCGCGAAGATCACCTTCGATGCAACCGGTGATCCAACACTGGCGGACTTCGCCTTCTCAAAGGGTGACATCTCGCTGGCTGATGACAGCTACCACGCCGTCTCCTTCCAGCTCCAGGACGAGTATGCCTATTACGCGAAGTAGGAGATGAGAATGATGCGAAGGCGCACATCGCTTGCGGCGCTGGCGATCACTGCCGTTGTAGGTCTCACTGTGTACGCCGCAGGCACGCTCTCGGGGCAATCATGGTGCGGGGTCACATTGGATCCCTCGGTCGGATTCACCTGCCTGGACCTGGGGGTTGACGTGAGCTACACCCTTGGCGGTGTCGCCTTGGGCACCGATTCCCTTTTCCTGGTGCCGGGCCTGTGGGTGTGGCAGGGGTTCACCGCGTCCGGGTACTTAGGCGGCTTTGGCATCGACGGGAGCCTTCTTCTGGGCGGTTCGCCGGCAGCTTTCCTGTTCGCCGAGGCGATTGCCAGCCTCAGTCTCTCGGGCATCGACTTCGCGCTGCACGCTGCTCAACTGGGTGCCGCGGTTCACGGGGGACCTGCCAACGGGGCCGCGATCCGGTTGGCCGGTTCGCTAGGGGCCTGCGATGTCGTGAGCACAACGGAGTTCGGCGTGCAGATCGAAGATGAAGACTTCGGCGGCATCTCCATTGTTCACGCCGCGACCGGGCGCGCGCGCCACTACCTCAGCGATCCCCGCGGAGCCAACGAGGGGTTCACCGGCCAGAAGGTAAGAGTGAGCCACACCGGCTTCTGCCATGGCGGAGAGGCGACGGCGACGGCGTACCTCAGATGTGGCGCGTTCGAGTACGCGAGCCTCCGCCTTGAAGATCTGTCGCTGGCGAATCTCGCATGGCTCGCAGTGGACGCCGAGTTCATGCTCAAGGTGCAGTCCAAGAGCGTGATTGTGTCGCCCAAGCTGGTCCTCGGCGATTCCGCTTGCCTCCAGTTGTACGCAGGCCCTGTCCCAACCGCCTCAGGCACGGGGGTCGACTCCGTCAGGATCTACGGTCTCGAGTTGACGTGTGAGATCGGTCGCGTGACGCTCCGCGACGTGACCCGCTTCGAGCCCCACGAGGTAGGACTCACAACGGAGCCCTACGGCAGCCGGCTGCTCCTGGTCCGGGAGATCCTCGCCAAGGGGTTGGATTACTACCCCGACTACTGGCAGCTTCTGTCCGTGTCCTATGGCGGTGAGGGTTGCTGCGATGGCACGTACGGCCTCCTGGTCAATAGCTACTTCGACACCGCTTCGACGACCCTGTTCGACTGGGCGATGCTGCACGCGGAGGCCACAGTCCCCTTGGGGGATTCGATCTCCTTGGGACTCGGACTCGAGATCGGGCCTGTCGGCGTCATTCACCTCCAGTGTAGTTGCACTATGGAGTGGTAGGACACAATGCCCCACGTGAAGCGCTGTGACACACCCGAAGTCGCAGGCACGGCTACCGCATCAACTCGCATCCAGGAAGGTGGACTCAGATGGAAGTGAGGACTTCCCTTGCAACAAGAACCGCCGATCGCGCACGGTCGCTCTTCATCCTCTTGAGGGCGGTCACCGCGGTTGCCATGGCCCTTCTGGGCCCCTTTAGCCTGGCTGCTGCGCCCACGGCGACAGCATCCTCGTACGCACAGGGCTCGGCGGTTATCGAAGAGCGCTCCGCCGTGGCGGATGATATCCACTTGGCGATGGCGCAGCTGCCGCTCAGCTTCGTAGTCAACCGGGGACAGATGGACTCTGCCGCGCGCTTTGCGGTCAACAGCCCGGGCCAGGCGGTCTATTTCACCCCCTCCGCGGTCGTGTTCCGCGCCACACACCCCACGGAGAGGGAGGGAGTTGCCTCGGTGGTGAGACTGCACTTCGCCGGAGCCAACACGGATCCGGTGATCGAGGGCCTGGAGCCGCTGCCCGGGAAAGCGAACTTCCTTCTGGGGAACGACCCCGCGAAGTGGTACAGCAACGTCCCCACGTGTGCGGCCGTTGCCTATCGCGAGGTCTATCCGGGCATCGATCTCGTCTACCGGGGAACGGAAGGCCGGCTCAAGTCCGAGTTCCTGGTGTCGCCTGGTGCTCGACCGGAGATGATCCGGCTCGTCTACACCGGGGCGGAATCCGTGCGGCTCCGAGATGACGGGGCCCTGGTTCTCGAGACGCAGTGGGGAACGCTGACCGAGGCTGCCCCCGTCGTCTACCAGGAAATCGATGGCCGACGGGTTGAGATCGACGGGCGGTACCGCTTGGGAGACGACGGACAGGTGAGCTTCGCTCTCACCGCATACGATGCCGACTGCCCGTTGGTGATCGACCCCGTCCTCGCCTACTCCACCTACATCGGAGGCAACGGTTGGGACTACGCGGGCGGCATGGCTGTGGACGCTTCCGGGTACGTCTATATCTCAGGTACGATCGATGCGACCAGCGTTCCGAACATCCCGGAGGCCCTGACGGCGGCGCGGCTGGGTCCCGGTGGTGGACGCGACGGGTTCGTGGCGAAGCTGAACCCAACGGGCACCGAACTGCTCTACTTCACCTACTTCGGCGGCAGCGGCAGCGAGCTCGCAGGCGCCATCGCCGTGGACGATACCGGCGCGATCTACCTCTCTGGCTCGACCCTCTCAAGCGACTTCCCGACGACGGCCGGCTCCTTTCGGCCGACGTTCGGAGCCGGTGGGACGTGGGAGGGGTATGTCACCAAGATGAACTCCTCGGGCTCGGCGCTTCTCTACTCCACGTACCTCGGCGGCAACGGCTACGTCAACCCCCGAGACCTGACCCTGGACTCCTGGGGCTGTGTCTACGTCACGGGCAACACGAACTCAACGGACTTCCCGACGACACCCGATGCGGTGCAGCCGTCGTTCGGCGGCGGAGAAGGCGACGGATTCGTCACGAGGTTGAACGCAACGGGCTCGGCGCTTCTCTACTCCACCTACCTTGGCGGCACTTCTCAGGACCACTCCCACAGCATTGCCGTGGACTCCTGGGGATACACCTATCTGGCGGGGTTCACCGACTCGAGCGACTTCCCTGTGGCCGCTGCTCTGCAGCCGTCCCTTGCGGGGGGGAGTGACGCCTTTGTCGCGAAGCTGAATCACACCGGCACCGCGCTGGTCTACTCGACCTTCCTTGGCGGCGACGGAAGCGACATGGGGTTCTCGGTGGTCGTGGATAGCGCCGGTTGTGCCTACGTTACGGGCGACGCCGGCTTCTACAACGCGACAGCGTTCCCGGTGACGGCCAACGCTTTCCAGAAGTACCATGCCGGCGGCACGTGCGACGCTTTCGTGGCCAAACTGAACCCAACAGGAAGCGCGCTCGCATACTCCAGCCTGCTCGGCGGGAACACAGACGACCACGGCAGTGACATCGCGATTGACCACTCGGGCCAGGCCTATGTCACGGGCAACACCGAGTCGCTCGACTTCCCCAGGATGGATGCGTTCCAAGGGAACCACGGCGGCGGCAAGGACGCCTTCGCGGCAAAGGTGGACGCCACAGGCTCGTCTCTCATCTACTCCACATACCTTGGAGGAGTTGGCGACGACAGAGGGCACTGCATCGCGGTTGACAGCGCTGGAAACGCCTATATCACGGGGATAACCGGTTCGACCGACTTCCCGGTAGCGCCCGCCCTGAGCCCGCTGCAAGGAGCCTACGGCGGCGGCACCTACGATGGGTTCGTGGCCAAGCTCTCCGCAGGGGGCAGCTCACCGCTGATCGTCACAACGACGGCGGACAGCGGCGCTGGATCGTTGAGAGAGGCCATACTGAGCGCAAACGCCCACCCGGGACTTGACACAATCACGTTCAACATCCTGGCAAGGGGCGGGACCTACGACTACACGACCGGAACCTGGACCATCTACCTCGCATCGGCGCTGCCCGCGCTGACCGACCATGCCGGCGTGTTCATCGACGGCTCGTCTCAGGCGGCCTACGTCATCGGCTTGGGAGATCCCGAGCCGAACCCCAACGGGCCGGAGATCGTCATCGACGGGAGCGCCGTGCTGGGCTGGGGAAGCCGCGACGGGATCATCGAAGTCGCCGCCAGCAACTGCCGCATCTCCCAGTTGACGCTGTGCAACGCTGAAGACGCGTACGGACTGAACGCTTCCGGCTGTGCCAGTCTCCACGTCGATGGCTGCTACATCGGCGTCGACGACGTGGGCATGGCCGCGGCGCCCAACTACGGCGGGATCCGCCTGTCGGGCTGCAGCGACTGCCGTGTCACTGAGAACCTCGTTTCCGCCAACCTTCATCACGGGGTTGCCATCGCCGACTGCAGCCACATCGATGTCGCGGGCAATCTCATCGGCTCGAACCGAATGGGAGCGGAGACCGATCTTGGCAATGAAGAGACCGGGGTTCTGGTCACCAAGTGTGGGTTGGACATCGTGATCGGGACCGACGGCGACGGGGCAAATGACGCTGCCGAGGGAAACGTGATCATCGGAACGGCGTCTCCGTTCCCTGTCTGCTACGGGGTCAGCATCCTCGAGCCGAGTGCTGCGTGCGGCTGGCTGCCGGGCGCCCCGCCGCGTTACGTGATCGCTGGCAACCGCCTCACCGCGCACGAGATCGCGATCGCTCTGGTGGACTGCCACGGAGCCCGTGTGGGGAGCAACAACGACGGCGTCAGCGATGCCCTTGAAGGCAACGTCGTCGTCGGCAACGGCGAAGCGATCACCGTGTGGCCGGAGTCGACAGGGAACACCCTCTCGCGCAACGTACTCGAGGGGTGCGGCGTGGGGATCGACCTTCTGCCGACGCCGACCTTCAACGAGAACGACGGAATGCTGAACCCGTTGCAGGGCAACAACGGGATGGACGCCCCGGTTCTCACCGAAGCCACCTTGCTCGGTGACACCGTCATCGTCTCTGGATACGTTGGCAACGAGCCGGCGGGCAGCCCGGTGTTCGCGGGTGCCCGGATCGAGATCTTCGACTGCGAAGCCACGTTCTCGGGAGAGGCAGGCAGCTACGTCGGGCATCTGATCGCCGACGCCAACAGCTGTTTCACCGGAACGATCGACGCAGCGGCGTTCCTCCGGGGCGGCATCGCGGCAACGGCGACGCATACCAGTGGGGACACCTCGGAGCTCTCCGGTGGCGGGTTGGTGATCCCCCCGGAGGTCGTTGCGTCGATCGCGTCAACACCGGCGCCGGGTACCGCCGTCAGCCACGAAGACGAGATCGTGTTTACGATCGAGATCCTCAACATCTCGGACGCGAGCCAACCGGACCTCCCGACACATGAGTTCACTGACGAGCTTCCTCCCGGCGTGGTCTACGTGTCCGGGACAGCAGTACGTGAGGGCACCGGCCTGCCGTGGGGAACGCTCGACGCCGCCCCCACCGGAGGGTCTGATCATGACGTGGTGACATGGGATGGGAGCATCCCGGGCAACGAGAAGGTGGTCATTACGTTCACGGTTCGCGTTGATCCCTCGGTGCTCGGAGAGGTCTGCAACTCGGACGCCTTCGTGACGTGGAGCGGAGGGGTCATCGCACTCGATGATCTCTGCTTCCCTCTTGGCTCCTCACCATACATCACGGCGCGTGTTGCGTCCGATCCGCCCGGGGGCACAACGGAGAGCGTCGAGCCGGGCGATCGGATCACCTACACGGTGACCATCGAGAACGCAGGCATCCTCGATCAAGCGGACCTCGTGACCTATGAGTTCGAGAACACGCTTCCAGACGACACGGTCTATGTGCCCGGCTCGGCCACGGCAACCCGGAATGCGACCAGCGAAGAGTGGGGGACCTTCCACATCGCCGGCAATCATCTCGCGTGGGATGGAACCATCCCCGCCGAAGACAAGATCATCGTCGTCTTCGATGCGGAGGTCCTGCCCACTGCGCAGGCATCGATCTGCAACTCAGGTGGGGAGGTTCATTGGGACGGGGGCACGGAGACGCTCGATGCGGGGTGCATCCCGGTGGCGTCCTTCGCCGGCATTCATGGGACCAAGACCGCCATCGACGATGATCAAGCCCCGCTCGAGCCGAACGACACGATCACATACACCGTCACCATCTGGAACGACGGCCACGGCACCCAGGCGGACAACCCCGGGCACGAGTTCGAGGACACCATCCCGGACAACACAACCTACGAGACGGGTACAGCGTCCGCTCTCAGAGGGGCGGATCCTTGTGGAACCGTCGCCTACGAGTCGGGGAAGATCGTCTGGGACGGCTCGATCCCAACGGGTGACTACGTGCGGATCGTCTTCCAGGTACGCGTCGCTTTGGATACCCCCTACGGCACGCGGATATGCAACAGCGACGCGGTGATTCACTGGGACGCCGACGGCGATCTCGTCAACGAGGCGGAACTGGCGCTTGATCCGGCCTGCGGCACAGTGACCGCCGTGGGGGCCCCGCTGCTCGAGGCGGCGAAGACGGAGGCAGACGAGAACGGAGCACCTCTGCTCGTTGGCGACGCGATTCTCTACACCATCACGATCTCCAACACGGGGACGGGAGAGCAGGTGGACGATCCCGCGAGTCACGAGCTGCGCGATCCGATCCCTCTGGGGACCACGTACGTCGAGGGTTCCCTGACCGCCGCGTCCGGCGCCGCTGCCTACGATGCGACAGCGAATGAGATCACATGGAACGGCACCATCCCGGCGGACGCAGCGACCGTGGTTAGCTTCCGCGTCATGGTCGACGATTCCGCACTCGAGGCGGAACGCATCGCGAACCTCGCGGTGATCCACTGGGATCCGGACGGTGACGGGTCAAGCCAGTTCGAAACAGAGGTGCGAACACCGGGCTTCGCGACACCGAACGAGGAGCCGCATGCGGCGCAAGTCAGCGCAACCATCGCCGCAACGGACATCGACGGTTCGCCGCTGGAAGGACTCGACACCGTGAGGTATCGCGTCACCATCCGCAACACCGGGGCAAACCCGCAGGCGGATGACCCTAGCAGTCACGAGTTCTCCCAGCCCATCCCCGAGCACACGACCTACGTCGCCGGCTCGGCGACCGCCAGCCGCTCGAGCGGGTCAACTGGGGTGCAGCCGTCCAGCGTCCTTCTCGGGATTCACTACGACTCGGCGGCAGGTGCCCTCTACTGGGACGGGTCCATCCCCGCGGGAGAGGGGATTCTCATCGAGTATGAGGTCCTCGTAGACCGTCTCGTTGCCTCGGGCACGGTAGTTGTGTGCTGTGGGTGCGTGTTCTGGGACGCGGACGGCGACGGGATAAACGATACGGAGTACTGCGCCAGCGTGACGCTCACGGTCGATGCGTCCGCGGTGAGCGTCGGCGAGATCATTGCCGCCCCGAACCCTGTGGGTGATTTTGGCGTGATCTTCACCTTCGACCTGCCCGACGACACAGCGGCCGCGTGGCTGAAGCTGTTCGACATCGATGGGGCGCTTCTCTTCTCGGAGGATCTTGTGCCCGGCGCTGGCTCTTTCCCGATCGCAGGCCGCTGGATCCCGCAGGACAACATCGGACGCCCACTCGGCAACGGCCTGTATCTCTATGTCATCACCATTCGCCACGCCGACGGGCGCCTCACACGATCGGAGATCTGCAAGCTGGTGGTCGCACGATGACAAGGAGTCGGATCATGTGCCCGAGCGGCGCAGCCGCACTGGGCGGCCACGTCCTTCACGACAAGGAGAGACCCATGAAGCTTCCCCAAGGTATCCTCCTCACCCTCTTGGTTGGGCTGCTCGCGATCGGTGTCACCGCCACGGCACAGCTGCACACCAGCGTGGCGTCGGTCTTCGAGATCGGCGTCGGTGCAAGAGCCCTGGGATTGGGGAACGCGTTCGCCGGTCTGGCGGACGACGAAACAGCAACGTCCCACAACCCGGCTGGCCTGGCGTCGATCAACGGACTGGCGATCAGCTCGTATTTCGACCTGCGGTTCTCCTCCTACACTGTCCTGTCCCTGTGCCTGGGGACACGCAGCTTCGGGGCCGCCTTCCTTCAGCTCGACTCCGGCGCCATCGACGCTGTCGACATCGACGGGAACCCTGTCGACGGCTCGCACTACGTCAGCCGAGGCGTCATCCTCTCCGGCGGATTCACTCCGCTTCGGTCCCTGTCGGTAGGGGCCAAACTCAAGCTGTTCCAGAGCTCGTTCCAAGATCTCCACGGCTACGCAGGATCCTTGAGCCCGGCGCTTCTCTTCGAGGTGGAGCGGGTCTTCCGTCTCGGCATGGTGTTCGAGAACCTCCTGGCTACGACGGTCTACTACAGCAGCGGACACACCGAGCACTGGTGCCGTGACGTTCGGGTCGGAGCAGCGATTATCATCGGGGAGCTGATTGTCTCGGTGGAAGCCGAGAACATCCTGACACTACGAGGAGCCGCGCGACTGCCGCACGTTCACATCGGTATGGAAGGGCGGTTGCCACCGCTGTGTCTCCGTGCCGGGATCAACCAGAACATGCTCACGGCGGGCGTGGGCATCGAGTGGGGCGCGTTCCGTCTCGACTACGCCACTGAGATCCACTTCACCATCCCGATGACGCATCGGCTGGCATTCACGATACTGCTCTGATTCGCGGCGAGATCGCAAAAGTGCCTCTAGCTACCAGCAAGTGCGCCACGGTCTCCTTTCGTTGGCGACGCCCTGAATCCTGTTGCGCGGACCGCCACGCAGTTGCCAGCGTCTCTGGAATGGGATGGGGCCCTCCGGACGATGCGCCCGCGGCCGCAGTCCACGCGACGGAACCGCGACACGGCGCGGTCTGGCGCTTCCCCTAGCTTAGATGGCGCGTGTCCCCAAGCTGCAGAACGCGCCGGCTTTGAAACAGGGGGTCTTCGGAGAGCAGCGTGATGCTCGCCGGCGGCGTTACGAAGTCCACACGCGCCGCGTGTCCAATCGGAAGGCCTATCCAGTGGGCGATGGCAAACGTCGCCGCGAATCCGTGAGTCACCACAACGTGGTAGATCCCGTTGCCGTCAAGCAGCGCATCCATTGCCGCGTAGACCCGCGAGGCGAGATCTCGTCGCGACTCGGCTCCTTCGCACACCCGGTGATCCAACTGCGCTTCGGCGTCTGACGGGACACAGAGCCGTTGCGTCAGCCACGCCTTGGGACGTCCCTCGGCGATCCCGTAGGAAAGCTCGCGGAGCCGCCGGTCAACCGCCACCGAGCTGCCGAGAACCTGGGCGATGATCTCAGCGGTCTGGGCGGCGCGACGCAGGTCCGAGGAGACAACCTGCACATCGATGCACGGGAACAGCCGCGCCAGTGTCTCACCCGCTTGCCGGGCCTGTCGCCTCCCCCGCTCGGTGAGACCGGTGTCGTACCAGCCTCCGACCAGGCCTTCGATGTGATGGAGTGCCTCCGCATGTGGCACCAACCCGATCTTCGGCATGTCATCTCCCTCCGCCGCATGGACGCTCGCCCCAGAGGGTATCCAACCGCGCCTCCTCTCGGAAGCACCGGAGCGACGGCGTCCCCTGCGAGAAGCGGTGCCGTTTCGCTTGGTCGTACAGGGCGTCATTGCGGGTGGTCAGGAAGGACGAATCGCACACTGCGGACACCTTCCTGCTCTCCGGTCGCCATCTGATAGTGACGGTTATGAAACGTTCTGGACGTATACACTGGCGTATATAGGGCACGTGCCTGGCCGGGGGATACTGCCGAACCCTTCGGGGATCGGCCCGGCGAAGCGGACGTGCAGCGCCCTCGTTCGTCGGGCGCGGCGGTTGCTGAATCTCGGGAGGCGGGGTTGCGGGGTGTGCCGTCCAAGGGCTACACTCCACGCCACGTCCATATACGAAAGGGCAAACTCGCCGAAAGGCGGGGACGCAAAGTCACGGGTCTACGGGAGCATCCTATGATCGCCGGACTGCCGAACACGATACCGCTCGCATGGTGATCGCGAGCGGTGTGTCGTGCCTCACGGCACGAGAGGTACACTCCCCACCCAGGCTCTGTGTCACCACCTGCAACCCTCGGCCTTGCCGCCCTCCCGACAGCTCCTCGCGTCCTGCCCCAAGGAGAGTGAGCGATGAGAAACCGTAGAGCATCAGGGAAACAGGGGATCCGCTGCCCGGGAGCCGAATGGCGCGATCGCCCAGCCCGACGTGCGCTCGATGTGTGCTGCATCCTGCTGGGGCTCGTGCTCCTCGTTTCCTCAGCGGCGCATGCCGATGCCGTGGAGAAAGACGACATCTTCCAGCCCCAACACCCCGAACACGACTTCCTCTACATCGAGTGCAACGTGGATGCCGACGACTACAGCCCTACCGTCAGCACCTACTTCAATATCTGGAACGGCGGCGATGGGACACTCAGCTGGAGCCTCTCCGACAACAGGGGATGGCTATCGCTAAGTCCAACCAGCGGTTCGTCAAGCGGGGAGAAAGACCGCGTCAACGTGACCATAAACGTCAGTGGGAAGGCACCTGGCTTCGTGCAGATCGCGACGATCAGTGCGCAGCTGGGAACCCCGGAGTACACCTGGTCCGACAGCAACATCGGCCAGTACTGGCTGCGGGTTCACGGAATGGTACCGCCCGAGGGTCCCCTCACGTTTGTGGCCCAGGCGGGTAACCCCTCGCCTCAGACCTTCCAATTCGGTATGAACGGCCCCGGCTGGGAAAACTGGAGTGTCGCGGAAAGCGCCTCGTGGTTGTCGGTCTCCCCGACTTCAGGAACGGTATCGACCAACGCGCAGTTCGACACCCTCACAGCCAGCGTGGATGCTGGATCGCTGTCCCCCGGGACCTACACGACCCACATCGAGATCAGCTCCTACACGCAGTCGTACCGCCAGGATCGCCTGCACTACACAACAGACCTCGAGGTCATCCTGATCATCGAGAACAGCCCGCCGGTTGCCGTGGACGACAGCGCCACCTGCGCCGAAGACGACAGCGTCTCCGTACCGGTCCTCGCCAACGACTCTGATCCCGACGGCGATCCGCTCTCGATCCAGTCCGTTGGATCGCCCGCGCACGGCGACG
>Ga0272441_10001168_pt1 | contig 56210 bp, 48 predicted proteins | sample SSMProp6N_FD_193582 | JGI IMG/M metagenome (GOLD analysis project Ga0272441, IMG submission 193582) | Marine sediment archaeal communities from Little Sippewissett salt marsh, Falmouth, MA, United States - SSM-Prop-6N | ecosystem: Environmental > Aquatic > Marine > Wetlands > Sediment ...
GGAACCTGTCGTACGGCCACCCTCCGGGTGGCTAGCCGGCTCGCCTCCGGCGGCCGAGTACGCCGTTCAGCCGACCACTTCGGGTCGGTCTGGAACCTGTCGTACGGCCACCCTCCGGGTGGCTAGCCGGCTCGCCTCCGGCGGCCGAGTACGCCGTTCAGCCGACCACTTCGGGTCGGTCTGGAACCTGCCGTAGGCCGCCCTTCGGGCAGCTTGTCGGCCCGCCTCCGGCGGTCCGAGTACGCCGTTCAGCCGACCACTTCGGGTCGGTCTGGAACGGCGTACAGAATGTCATCCAGCGGATGGCGGTAGAGACCTTGGGCAAGTCGGTTCTGGTCGAAGTAGTGGCCCATCAGGCCGATCGACCGGCCGAGGACGAACAGGGCGTTGAAGGTCCCCATCGAGATCATTCGATCGATCTCGTCGTCGGCGAACCGCAGCTCCTTGAGCAGATCGACCAGGAGCACGCCGATCACGCCGTCCACGTTCAGGATCAGGTTCGACTTCTTCTGCGTGGTGACAGCCTCGACGGAGAGGGCATAGTCGAGGAGCGGCGTCTCCGCGAAGTGTGTCTTGGCGAAGTTCTTGAGAAGCTCGACGCGCTTGTCGGGATTCTCCAAGGTCTTCAGCCGGTGGCCGATCCCTTGAATCCGAACGTTCCTCGCCTTCATCTCGGCAATGAGCTCCCGCGGTGCGAGGTTCTCTCGCAACCCGTGGAGGAAGTGCTCCGCAGCGCCGTTGACCGCCCCGCCGAAGCGCGGACCGACCGTGAGAATTCCGCTGACCAGCGACGAGAGAAGGTCTTTCCCCGCACGGGCGGCGACGATCGTGTTGTGCGCTCCCGAAACGGCCGCCCCGTGGTCGGCGATGATCTGAATGACCATCTCGAGGAACTCCCTCGCGTACGCGGGGATCTCCTTCTTGAACCAGAGGAGGCCGATCACGCCGCCGATTCCGAGCTTGCGCTCGATCACCTCGTCGATCGGTACGCCGCAGTAGGTGTGGACGTCGCCGGATTCGTCGCAGATGGTCGAGATGAAGCTCGTCGGCTTCCGGACGAGCCCCTCAGCCACCGCCTGCTTGTAGTCCATCGGGACGTGGGGGGGATCGACGTCCTTCGCCGGGACGATGATCCCGTCAGCAACCAGCGTCTCGTACGTCTTCCGAATCGCGTCACCGAACCCGTCGAACGACTTTGGGACGACCACGCCGGCCTCGCGCAGCGCGGCGTTCTTCGCGTCGGCCGTCTCGGACTCGCCGCCGGCCTTCGCGCCGGCATGGCCGAACTGGACCTCGCCGGGCAGGACCTTGGCACAGGTCCCCGTCGTCCACATCACGAGCGGTTTCACGATCCGACCGTCTTTGACGGCAGCCGCGATCTCGTGCTCCGCGGTCCCGCCGACCTCGCCGAGGCAGACGAGTAGCTTGATCTCCGGGTTCTGCTCGTAGCGCAGGAGATGATCGAGGAGGGTCGACCCGGGATGGGCGTCTCCGCCGATCGCGATCCCTTCGTTGATCCCGTCGGTCGTCCGCGAGACGATGTTGTATGCCTCGTTGGACATGCCTCCTGAGACGGAGACGAAGCCGACCGATCCGGGCCGGTGAAGCTTCGACATCTTGATGTTATCCATCGTGCCGGCGGTGTTCCCAATCTTGAACGCCCCGGCCTTGATCCCACCGACGGTTGCCGGGCCGATGATCCACTTCCCCTTCGACTTGGCGGTCGCAGCGAGAATCCGCGCGTGGCGCTCCGGGACGCCCTCGGCAATGACGGCGATCGTCTGGATCGTGTCCGTTCCGAGCGCTTCCATCGTCGTGTCGAACGCCGAGCGCTGGGAGGCGAAGTTCACCATCACGTCGGCCCCAGGGAACCTGGCGACCGCTTCACCGACCGAGCGAAGCCGTGGGACGGTGATCTCTCGCGTTCCCCAGAAGAAGGTCTCGAAGCCCCCTCGCTCCGGCGTGATCATCGCCACGACTGACGGCGTGTCCTTGCGGCAGAGGTAGTCGAAATCGAGCATCCGCTGCACCGCGGCCGTTTGCGCCCCGTACACGAAGGCCCTGGTCTCTCGCGAGAAGAGGTCGTAGGCGTTCACGTCTCACCTCCCGACAGCGCCATCGAAACGATGCGCGTCATGTGAGTCTCCGGACCGTAGACCTCGACTGGAACGCCGATTTCCTCGCCGACGCGGCGCATGTTCTCGAGACCTTCGACGTAGTTCGGCCCGCCCCGCCGGACGTAGATCCGGACCCTGTTCTTCTGCAGCTTGTCCTTGGCTGCCCTCAACGCCGCGACGATTCCGGTGAACGTCTTTGCGACGTCGGTGAAGTTGGCGATCCCGCCGCCGATCAACAGGAACTTCTCCCGCCCCTGCGGATCCGGCACCCGCGTCATGAGGTCGAGGAGCGTCTTCGCGTATTCGTACGTCATCTCGGTCGACGGATTGCCGGAGTACTCCCCGTAGCAGGCGAGTTCCCCCGCGTATCCAAGGTCGACGACCGTGTCAGCGTAGATGACGCTCGCCCCGCCGCCGGCAACCATCGGCCAGACGCGTCCGTCCGGATTGAGAACCGTCAGCTTCAGGCTCGCGCCGGTCTTCTCGTCGAGCGATGCGATGTACGCCTCCTCCGGCGTCGCTGTCGACCCGAACGGCTTCGGGAACTCGATCTTCCCCCACAGCTCCGCGCACTGGAACGCGGCCGTGTCGTCCAGCTTGGCGACTGTGTCCAGCGGGATGACGGCGCCGTCGACGACGGTGATCGGGTTGAACTCGAGATACGTGAAGTGCCCGTCGACGTAGACGCCGTAGAGCGCCTCGATGAACGCGAGGACCTTCTCGGCTTCGGGCATCTCCGGCAGCGCCTTCGCGAGCGCCTCTCGATCGAGCTCCTCGAGAACCGGGATCTCGATGGTGATCACCGAATCCCAGACCGACTCGATGTCAACGCCGCCTTGGGTCGAGAAGTGGATCACGTCGACGTCTCGCTTCGACGTGTACGCGAGGTAGTACTCGGCCTCGTGCGGCACGAACGGCTCGATCAGGAAGTGCGTCAGCACACCGGTCGTCTTTCCGGTCGCGCCCTCAATCGTCGTCTCGCGATTCATCCGCTCGCCGATCCAGGCCTTGACCTCGCCGAACGTCTTATCGACGAACAGGAGATCGTTCTTCCCGCGCTTGCCGAACAGCTGGTCCGGCTTGCAGACGAGCCGGGTTTCGCCGAGCCACGGGTGCTCGTTCGCCAGTGCGGCGAGATCCGTCTCCGGCGTCACGAGGACGAACCGGGTTTCCATCGGAAACGCCTCGCCTCCGCGTAACTCCACGGCACGCGCGATCAGCCGCTTCGCGTCGACCTCGCGGATTCCCTTCTGTGCCATCGCTCCCCCCCTACAGGTGCTTGACGATCTCGTGACCGAACTGCGAGCAGGAAACCTCGACGGCACCGTCCATCTGCCGCGCGAGATCGTAGGTCACCTTCTTGGCGAGAATCGCCGACTTCAGCGCCGCGATGATGAGCTCGGCCGCCTCGCGCCAGCCCATGTAGCGCAGCATCTCGACCGCCGAGAGGATGAGGCTCCCAGGATTCACCTTGTCGAGTCCCGCGTACTTCGGCGCCGTCCCGTGGGTCGGTTCGAAACAGGCGATGCCGGTCGCGTAGTTGATGTTCGCCCCGGGCGCGACCCCGAGACCGCCGACCTCGGCCGCCGCGGCGTCGGACATGTAGTCTCCGTTGAGGTTCATCGTCGCGACGACGTCGTACTCGGATGGACGCAGGAGCATCTGCTGGAAGAACTGATCGGCGATCCGATCCTTCAGCAGGATCTTGCCGTCGGGCACCGTCCCCCCGTGCGTCTCGAAGACATCCGCCTCGGTGATCATCTGCGGGAACTCCTCGCCGACCTCGTACCCCCAGTCGCGGAACGCGCCTTCGGTGAACTTCATGATGTTCCCCTTGTGCACCAGCGTGACGCTCTTCCGCTTGTTTTGAATGGCGTATTCGATCGCCGCGCGAACGAGCCGCTTCGAGCCCTCCTCGGAGATCGGCTTGATGCCCACACCACACATGTTCGTGAAGCGGAACTTCTCCGCGACGCCCATCTCCTTCGAGAGCCACTCGATGACCTTGTCGGCCTCGGGCGTTCCGGCCTTCCACTCGATCCCGGCGTAGACGTCCTCGGTGTTCTCACGGAAGAAGGCGATGTCGACTTCGTGCGGGCTCTTGACCGGCGCGGGGGTCCCGTACCAGCGCACAGGACGAAGGCAGACGTACAGGTCCAGCAGCTTACGGAGGCTGACGTTGAGGCTTCGGATCCCCCCGCCGACCGGCGTCGTCAACGGGCCTTTGATCGACACGAGATACGTGCGGATGGCGTCCACCGTCTCCTGAGGAAGGTAGTAGCTCTGCCGCTCCTCCGCCGGGATCGCGGCCAGCTTCTCTTCCGTCATGTCGGGGTGGTTGACCGAAACCGCCTCGTCACCGGCCAGGACCTTGAGCCACTCGATCTTCCGGTCGCCCCCGTACGCCTTCGCGACCGCGGCGTCCACAACCTCCAGCATCGCAGGGGTGATGTCGATGCCGATCAGATCTCCGCGGATGTACGGAATGATCGGTCGGTCGGGGACGCGTAACCCGTCCGCCGTCTTGGTGATCGCCTGCCCACTCTTCGTCTCCGAGGTGCCCATCAGGGCCTCCTTTGGTTCAGGTTTCGCTTCGTCGATTCCGACTCGGCGCACCGAGTTCCTGGGTCAGTACCTTGGCCGCCTCCACCAGAAGACCGATCATCTGCTGGCGGGCAACGCCTTGAGCACGGTGCTCGGGGGCCGAAATGCCGATCGAGGCCGCGACGTGCCCGGTCCGTGAGAAGATGGGAACCGCCAATCCATGGGTGCCCGCAATCGATTCCCCGTGGCTCTCCGCGTATCCGTTCTCCCGAATGGCGGTAAGCTCGCCGCGAAGGGTCTTCGCATTGGTGATCGTCGTCTCGGTCAGCTTCGGCAACCCGATGGCGTCCATGACCCGCCGCTGCTCCGTCCCGTCCAGGTAAGCGAAAATCGCCTTACCGGTCGCCGCCGCGTGCAAGGGATACGTGTCTCCCAACTCGTAGGAAACCCGCAGCGCGTGATGCCCCTCGACCTTCTCCATGCAAACGCCGACGTTCTCCCGCAACGCACAGAGGATGACCGTCTCCCCAGTTTCCCGAGAGATCCGTTCCATCAGCGGGAGGGCGAGATCGTAGAGCGACTTGCGATCCATGCTCGCTGCGAGGTCGAGGATCTTCGCTCCAAGGCGATACCCTCCGCCTTCCGGGTCTGCCTCGACCAACCCGTGCGCCTTCAGCGCCCCGACGTACCGGTAGGCCGTGCTGCGCGGCAGGCCCATGATCTCGGCGATCTCCGCGACAGTGAGAGTCGGCGTGGCATCGCCAAACAGCGTCAGGATCTGGACGCACTTCTCCAGCGTGCTGAGCTTGCTCATGCCTCCCTCCAGTCCCGGTCCATGCCGAACCGGTTCCTACGAAGAGCGCTCCGCCGTGTAGGCAAGAAGCCCACCGGCGCGAAGAAGCGCCTTCTCTCTCTCCGACAGCTCGACCTGCACGGGGATCTGCGTTCCCTTCGTCAGATTCTCGATAACCATCGGCGCATCGAGATCCGAGACGTCGATCTTCAGACGGTCACCCTGGTCGATCGCGTCGGTGTCGGCGAGGAACGGGACGATGCCGACGTTGACCAGATTTGCCTTGTGGATGCGTGCGAAACTCTTCGCGAACACGGCACGGATGCCGAGCTGCCACGGGGCCAGCGCCGCGTGCTCTCGCGACGAGCCTTGGCCGTAGTTGTCGCCGCCGACGAGGAATCCACCGCCCGCCGCAAGCGCTCGCTCGGCGAACGTGTTGTCTTCGTAGTGGAACGTGAACTTCGCGATCTCGGGGAGGTTGCTGCGCAGATGCTGGGTCAGCGGGCCCGCAGGCAGGATCGCGTCCGTCGACACGCCGTCGCCCACCTTCAGCAGCACCTCTCCCTCGAGCGGCGAGGCGAGCGGCCGCTGCTTCTCGAGCGGGACGATGTTCGGGCTCCGCCGGATCTCCACGGACGCCCCCTCCGGTTCAACGATGAGGTAATCGTCGACCGTTAGATGGTCGACGGTCACCTTGGGCGCCTCGAACTCCCGTGGATCGGCGATGACGCCCTTGAGCGCGGATGCCGCAGCGACTTCCGGTCCGCAGAGCGCCAGCTTGCCGAGCTTGTTCCCGCCGCGCCCCTGCCAGTTCCGATTCACCGTCCGCAAGGAGAGATGCCCGGTCCCCGGGACGAAGCCGATCCCGATGCACGCGTTGCACCCGGGCTCGATCATGCGGGCGCCGGCCCGGGTCAGCTCAAGGAAGCTTCCGTCCTCCAGCAGCATCTCCCACGCCTGCTTCGAGCCGGGCGAGATGACCGTGTCGATCGACGTCGAGACCTTCTTCCCCTTCAGGAGTTCGGCGACGATCTTGAGGTCTCGGTACGAGCCGTTCGTGCACGATCCGATGAACACTTGATCGATTGGCGTCCCCGCGACCTCGCCGATCTCGAAGACGTTGTCCGGCATGCCGGGCATCGCGACCAGCGGCACCATCGCCGAGAGGTCGATCTCGATGATCCCGTCGTAGGCCGCGTCCGCGTCCGGCCGCAGCTCGCTCCACGCCTCCTCGCGTCCCTGCATCCGGAGGAACTCCCGCGTGACGCCATCCGACGGGAAGATCGAAGAGGTGGCACCCGTCTCCGTTCCCATGTTCGTAATCGTCGCCCGCTCGGGAACCGAAAGCGTCTCCACGCCTGGGCCCGCAAACTCGAGGAAGTAGCCGACGCCTCCCTTGACGGAGATCCGCCGAAGAACCTCGAGCGCGACGTCCTTGGCACTCACATTCGGTGGCAGGGCGCCCGTGAGGATGATCTTCATCATCTTGGGAACCGTGAGGTAGAAGAGGCCGCCGCCCATCGCCACCGCAACGTCCATCCCGCCCGCCCCGATGCCGAGCATGCCGAGCCCGCCGGCCGTGGGGGTGTGCGAGTCGGAACCGAGGAGCGTCTTCCCCGGCTCACCGAACCGTTCGTAGTGAAGCTGATGGCAGACGCCGTTGCCGTTCTTCGAGAACCGCGCGCCGTAGTGGGACGCGATCGATTGGAGGAAGACGTGGTCGTCGGTCGACTCCCCTTTGAATCCGAGCGACGTGTGATCCGAGTAGGACACCACAACGTCCGCGCGCACCCGATCCAGCCCCAGTGCTTCGAACTCGATCCAGGCCATCGTACCGGTCGAATCCTGCGTCAGGCAGTGGTCGATCCGGATGCCAACCTCCTGCCCCCTGACGAGCTCGCCCTCGACTAGATGTCGGGAGAGCACCTTCTCCGTCATCGTCTGCGCCATGCGGATCACCTCAATTGAGCGGCGGAGAGTAACGAGAACTGGGTCTCTCGTCAAGTGCGACGCGCCACGCAGGCGGATCTCGATATTCGGGACGCCACAGGCATGCTACTGGGCGGTTTCCGCACGCCCCGCTGCGGCGATGCCGGACCGGATGGCACCTTCGATCGTCGACGGCCAGCCGCTCGCCGTCCAGTCACCGGCGAGGTAGAGCCCCTCGACCGGCGTCTTCGACGGCGGGCGAAGCGCATCGGCACCGGGCGCCGGGACGAACGTCGCGCGTCGGTGCCTGACGACGAGGTGCCGTGTGACACGTGCCTCCCGCGCTGCCGGAACCAGATCACGAAGTGCGCCGACGAGCTCCTCGACGATCTCCTCTGACGAACGATCGATCCACGGTTCCGCCGCGCTCTGCGAGAGGACGAGGTGCGAACCGACGGCCGACGGCCGCTCGTGGATGCGCGAGAGATCGAAAACCGCTTGCACGGGGCCGTCAACCGCGATGACGAAGTCCTCCTCGAGAACAGGCCGATCGAGCCAAAGGTGAACATCGACGATCGGCGCCCACGCGAGCCGTCCGGCGCGCTCGAGAATCGGTGCGAGGAGCGGATCCGAGACGATCGCGCGAAGATCCCACGGCGGAACCGCCGCGATCACGCCGTCCGCCTCGACCGCGTCGCCGTCGGACGTTTCGACACCGACGGCGCGGCTGCTCCCCGTGAGAATCCGCGCGACGCCCGTGCCGGTCCGTACCTGGCCACCGCGTTCCTCGATGTACGTCCACGCAGCGGCGAAGACGTCTCCGAGCACCCGCGTGAACAGGCCAAGTCCCGCTCCCCCACGAGAGAAGAAGCCCTCCCGGAAGACGTGGCGCGCCGCCTGAAGAGAGACTTCGTCGGCGTGCGCATTCAGCGTCGCGACGCAGATCGGATTCCAAAGGCGGGCGACCGAACGCTCGGATTGCCGGCGACGGCGAAGCCAGTCCCCGAACGAGATCTCCCCACGCGCAGCAGGAAGAGCAATCGCCGCCGAAGCAACCCGAAACCGCTCGACGGCTGAGAGGCACCGGTATCGGAGCAGGGCGGGGGCGAGATGAAGGAACCCGGGCAGGAAGAGGTTCGAGCGCAGATCGGAGCGCTCGGGACCGCAGAGGATCGGCACGGCAAGTTCCGGCTGATAGGGAAGCGCGTCCGACGCTCCGATCCGCTGCAGAAACCCGTGCGTCGCGGTGCAGCAGCGCATCGACACGTGGTGGCCGTAGTCGACGTGTTCGCCTGACACGCGATCCCGGAAGGAGGCTGCGCGACCACCGAGCCGAGGCGCCCGCTCAAGGAGAATCGGACGGAGTCCGTCCCCCGCCAGCCGACAGGCCGCCGCGACGCCGGCGAAGCCGCCCCCGACGACGGCAACCGTGCGCCCTTCAGTCACGGGCGCTTCCATCGGCTCGCCAGAAGAATCCAAACCTTCTCCCACTTCGACAGACCGATCCGCTCACGGAAGACATCGTAGCCCGCCTCCCGGACCCGCCCGAGAATGCGTCCATAGAGCTCCGCGAGGAGCCACGGACAACGGCTCCCGCTTCGCGGCAGGTGCGGAACGAGCCGCAGTCCCCGGCGGAGGAAGTCGTCGGCCCGATCGGCCTGGTGGGCGAGGAGCGCTCGCAGTTCGCCGGTCATCGACCTCCCGCAGAGCGATTCCGCGGTGACCCCGAAGGCGGCCATCTCCTCCTTCGGGAGGTAGATCCGGTCGCGATCGAGATCCTCGGCGACGTCGCGAACGATGTTGACATACTGCATCCCGAGACCGAGGTCGACGGCCGCTTCCCGCATCCCATTGGTCGGTGGGACACCGCCGTTCAGAATCGGAAGGGTCGCCAGACCGACCGCCGACGCCGCGTGGTAGCAGTAATCGCGCAGCGCGTCGGCAGTGTCCACGCGACGCAGGTCGAGGTCCATCTCCATTCCGGTGAGCACATCGGCGAGATCGTCGGGATCGACGCCGAACCGGTCGATCGCGTCCGCGAGGGCGAGGTCGATCCCTGGCTCCGGCTGCCCGTCCGCTGCCGCCGCCAATCGCTCGCGCAGCCGCCTCAGCCCGGCGCGCTTCGACACGACCGAGCCCGCGTTATCCACCACATCGTCGGAGGCTCGACAGAACGCGTAGAGCGCGTAGACCGCAAGGCGCTGGGCCTTCGGAAGGGAAAGGAAGGCGTAGTAGAAGTTGCGCGCCTCCCGGCGGGTGATCTGTGCACACAGCCGGTACGCGCGATCTAGGTCCACGATCGCCTCCCGAGACTGAGGTCGAAGATCGTCGATGCAATCAGTCGCCGCTTCCGCGCGGCGGAGATCGTCGGCCTGCGGCCGAGCGTGTCGAATCCCTGTGCCTCGATCGCGTCGAGAACGGCGAGTCCGCCTCGGGAGAAGAGGGAAAGCTCGACCCGCAGCCGCCCACGTACGCGATCGACCAAAGGAAGTCCGCGAGCGAACAGCTCCCGCGTCCGCTCGACCTGGAATTTCATCAGGTTCACGAGGTCGTCGGATGCCTCGGCGTCAGTGAGGTCGGACGCCTCGACGCCGAACGTCCGCATCTCGTCCTGCGGAAGGTAGATCCGGCCTTTCTCGAGATCGCGCGCGACGTCCTGCCAGAAGTTCGCCAGCTGCAGGGCGGTGCACGTCGCATCGGAGAGGGCGAACCGCTCGGCGTCGCGGTAGCCGTGAAGCAGCAGGACGAGACGGCCAACCGGAGTCGCCGAGCACTCGCAGTAGCCGACGAGATCGTCGAACGTCTCGTACCGGGACTGGCGCTGATCGATCCGATTCGCTTCGATCAGCCGCCCGAACGGCTCCCGCGGAAGATCGAACCGAGCGATTGTGTCCGCCAGCGCGGTGAAGACGGGGCCTCGTCCCTCGCCACCGAACGCCGAGTCGAGATCGAGTTCGAACCGCTCGAGCCGGGCGAGTCGGTCGCCGACCGCCTCGTCGCCGAGGTCGTCGACCGTCCGGCAGAACGCGTAGATCGCGGCCCGATGCGGCCGCAGCCCCTTCGGCGTCAGCCAAGAGAGCACGGTGAAGTTCTCGTAGTGCTCGCGCGCGAGGCGAACGCAGGCGGCCTGCGCCTCCGGGAGCGAGACCGATGCGGATCGGCTTGCGCGCGGTGGCGCCCCTACCATCCCTGCACTTGGATGACGACCTCGCGGTCGCGCGGGCGGTCGAGCTCGATCATGAAGACGCGTTGCCACTGCCCGAGAAGTGGACGCCCCTCGGCGACCGGCACCGTTTCGCTCGCGCCGAGGAACAGGTGCTGACAGTGCGAGTGGCCGTTCGGGCACTCGTCCTCGGTCATGTTCGCCGTCCGGATCACGAAGTCGTTGTGACGGTAGTCGGCCTCGCGTGGCGCCGTCCTCTCGAGAAAGCGAGACATGTCGCGCAGGAGGAGCGGCTCGTGTTCGTTGATCACGATCGCCGCCGTCGTGTGTCGCGAGAAGACGGTGACCGTCCCCTCCTGCACCGATGAGTTCTCGACCGCACCGAGGACCTCGTCGGTGATGTCGATGAACTCCGGCGCCTTCGACGCGATCCGCCGGACAACGGTCCGGTAGAGCTTCATCCCCACCCGTTCTTCCATTTGTGTTTGCATGGTTCTCTTCCTGTCGTCGTTCAGCATGCGGGCTCCATCCCCGCCTGCGCCCCGGAGCGCATCCCGGCCCCGGGCCGTTCCAGTCTCCCCACGACTTCCTCGATCACCTCGTCCGGGGTCGATGCCCCCGCGGTGACGCCGGCGCGGTCGCACCCCTCGAACCACTCGTCCTCGATCTCGTCGGCCGACTCGATGTGATGCGTCGGCACCCCCGTCTCCCGGCACGTTTCGACCAGCTTCCGCGTGTTCGCCGACGTCCGGCTTCCGACCACGAACAGGACGTCGACCGACGCCGCCAGTGCTTGCGCCGCGTGATAGCGCCGCCCCGTCTCCGGGCACGTCGTGTCGACGATCCGGATCTCGGGAACCTTCCCCGTGAACCGCTCGACGATTGCCTCGGCGAACTCCGCGAAGCGATCCGGATTCTTCGTCGTCTGCGCGATCACCGCCACGCCGGCCGCGCCGTCCGGAATCTCGACCTGGGGCGACTGCGTCGCGATCCCGTGCCCGCGCGTCCAGGAAAGGATCCCGCGGACTTCCGGATGCTCCGCCTCGCCGTACAGAACGACCGAGAATCCCTTCTCGACGAAGCCCGCCACCGTCTCCTGCGCTTTGCGGACGATCGGGCAGGTCGTGTCGACGAGGCGCAGCCCACGTCGCTCGATTTCGTCGTAGACCTCTTCGCCGGCTCCGTGTGCCGTGATCGCGACCGTCGATCCGTCCGGGACGGCGTCGAGGCCGTCGACGACCCGGGCGCCCTTCGTCGCCAACCCTTCGACGACGTGCGCGTTGTGAACGATCGCGCCGAGCGTGTACAGCGGACCGTGCTCGGCGAGCTCCGTCTCGATCATCTGCACCGCCCGCCGAACTCCGCCGCAGAAGCCAAGGACGCGTGCCATCACGACCGTCATGTCGCGCCTCCGTGGGGGTCACTCGAAAGAAGGAGCCTACAGGCTCGCCGACGACACCTCCCGCCGAAGTAAGACATGACGACCGTCATCGCGCACCCCCGATCGCTCGGCGGTATCGCCCGAGTGCCATCAGAGGGAAGACGTCGCGGTAGATGTGGTAGCGGATCATGAAGTCGGTCGGGAATCCGGTCCCGGTGAACGACTCCTCGTCCCATCCGCCCGCCTCGTTCTGCGTCCGAACCAGGTACTCGACCCCGCGCTCGACGGCCGGATGGCTCGCCTCGCCCGCGGCGAGAAGGGCGAGCAACGACCAGCCGGTCTGCGACGCCGTGGACGGACCGCGCCCCCGCCAAGCGGGATCGTAGTAGCCTTCGATCTTCTCTCCCCACCCGCCGTCCTCGTTCTGGTGCTCGACGAGCCAGTCGACAGCGCGGCGGACGTACGGCACGCGCATGTCCTCGCCGACCGCCTTGAGGGCGGGGAGCACGGAGCCGATTCCGTAGGTCAGATTCGAGCCCCAACGACCGAACCAAGCACCGTCCGGATCCTGCTCCCGCTTCAGGAAGCGCACCGCTCGATCGACGGCCGGATCCCCGATCCGTCGGCCGAGCCGGCCGAGGCACTCGACGACGTGTCCGGTGACGTCGACGGACGGCGGATCGATCACCTCGCCGAAGTCGCAGAACGGGATCTGACGCGTCCAGGTTTGGGTGTTGTTACGATCGAACGCCCCCCAGCCGCCGTTCGAGCTCTGCATCCCGAGCAGCCACTCCTCGCTGCGCTCGACCGCCCGTCGCCTTCGTTCCTCGTTGATGTCCGCCTCGAGAAGCCCCATCAGCACCACGGCGGTATCGTCGGTGTCCGGATAGACGTCGTTCTCGAACTCGAACGCCCACCCTCCGGAGCGCGCGCTGCAGCGGACCTGCCAGTCGCCTCCGCTGAAGATCTGCTCGCCGAGGAGCCACGCCGAAGCCCGAACGACCGCGGGGTCGTCCGTCGGAACACCCGCGTCCTCGAGCGCCAAGAGAGCCAGGCCGGTATCCCAAACCGGCGAAAGGCAAGATTGGAGCCGGAACGTCCCGTCCTCGGCGATGGCGAACCCGCGCGGCCCGTAGAAGCCGGCGAATCCTCTGCAGAGCGGCCCTTCGTCGAGCGAGTGCCCGCGAAGCTTGAGAGCAATCAGCGAGTAGACCCACGGCGGTTGGATCCCGCCCCACGATCCGTCGGCCTCCTGCCGTTCGAGGATCCAGCGCTCGGCGACGCGCAACGCACGCTTGCGAAGCGGCTTCCACGGGAGCCGCTCGTGAGCGCACAGGAGCCGATCGAGAAAGAGGAACCCGCGCGACCGCCAGGTCTTCTTCGCCGCCCGGATCGAGAGGTCGGCGGCCTCCCGTCCTCCGAGGAACAGCTCGTCGATGCGCCAATCCTGGGAGAGCCGGACGACCGGACGGGCATCCATGATGATCGACATCGGGACGATCGTCTGCCGTGCCCAGCAGCCGAACGAGTAGATGCTGGTCGGAAGCCAGCTCGGAAGGAGGACGAACTCGGCCGGCAGGATCGGCAATCCGCGCCAGTCCCATTCGCCCATCATCGCCAGCCAGATCTTGGTGAAGACGCGAACCTTCTCGACGCCGCCCCTCGCGAGGATGAACTCGCGCGCCTTCTGCATCTCCGGCGCCTCGGCCGAGATCCCGGCCATCTTCAGCGCCAGGTACGCCTCGACCGTCGTCGAGAGCTCTCCCGGCCCATCGAACCAGTTGGCCCACGTTCCATCGCCGCGTTGACGGCTGAGGATGTCGGCCGCAGCCGCGCGCGCCTCGTCCGGATCGAAGATCCCCAGGATGTGCCGCAGGAAGAGATGCTCGGCGGTGATCGTCACGTTCGATTCGAGTTCGGCCCACCAGAACCCGTCGGCCGCCTGCAAGCCACGCAGGTGATCGACGGCGGCGCGAATCGCCTCGTCGAGGCGCGTTGCCCTCCGGGTCCCGGTGGAAGCGGCCGATTCAGGCATCCGTCCTCCGTCCCTTCCTCAGGTAGCCGCGCGCCGTGCGGACGAACTCCTCGGCCAGGCTCTCCTCCGGAACGGAGACGAGCACCGGCTTGCCCTCGACGTAGATCGTCCCTTGGCCGTTGCTTCCGACCAGGCCGATCTCCGCCTCGGAGACCTCGCCCAAGCCGTTGACAACGCATCCCATCAGCGCGACGGTGAGCGGCTCGACGACGTCGGCCAGCTCGCGCCGCACCCGGTCGGCGATCGTGATCAGATCGATGCCAGTCCGGCCGCAGGTGGGGCAGACATGCAGATCGATCCCGCGAGCGCGCAGGCCGAGCGCGCGAAGAATCTCGTAGGCGACGCGCACCTCCTCGACCGGATCCCCGGCGAGGGAAACACGGATGGTGTCGCCGATCCCCTCTTCCAGGAGCGCCCCGAGGCCGACGGCCGACCGGATCGCCCCCTCCCACGGCGTCCCGGCCTCGGTGATTCCGATGTGAATCGGGTAGTCGGTCTCCCGAGCGATCATCCGGTTCGCCTTGACGGTCATGCGTACGTCGGTCCCCTTGAGCGAGAGGACGATCTGGTCGACCCCGTGCTTCTCCAGGAGGGCGACCTCGTCGAGCGCGCTTCGGACCATCCCCTCGGCGGTGGCATGTCCATCGACGAGGTATGCCTTCGCCAACGAGCCGGAGTTGGCGCCGACGCGGATTGGAGTTCCCGCTTCCTTCGCCGCCGTGGCCACCTCGGCGATCTTCTTCGGGTCGGTGATGTTGCCGGGGTTCAGCCTCAGCTTGTCCACACCCGCCCCAAGCGCCGCAAGCGCCAGCCGGTGGTCGAAGTGAATGTCGGCGACCAGCGGAACCCGAACGCGCTCACGGATCGCCGGAAGCGCCTCGGCCGCCGCTACGTCGGGCACGGCGACGCGCACGATCTCGCAGCCCGCCTCCTCGAGGCGTAGGATCTGCTCGACGGTCGCATCCACATCGGCGGTGTTCGTATTCGTCATCGACTGCACGACAATCGACGCGCCGCCGCCGATTGCCACGTCTCTCACGAGCACCTGGCGTGTCATGATCCCTCCTTCAGCGCGGGCAGGAGGTCATTCAAGGCACGTCCCAACGCGCGCCCCGCGACGACCGCCCAGCGCGCCGCGCGGAGCGACCATACCGGGTGCCGAAGAGCACAGCCAAGGAGAGAATCGTCGGCGGCAAACGGAAGATCGCCGCCAACGGGGTCGAAGACGACGCGAAACGGCAGAAGCTCGACCGACCGCTCTTTCGCCCATCGGACGAGGGGGCCGCTCTCCATCTCAACGCAAATGGATCCGCCTTCCGCGAGCCGGCGCTTCCCCGCGCCGTCGGCGACCGCCGAGACGCTTTCCCACGTTCCGACCTGCGCCCGATGGCCACTACGATCGAGCGCATCCCCCGCGATGCGCAGGAGCTCCGGCGGAACGTGGATCTCCTCTCCGTCGTGCCGGATGACGTCCGCGAAGACGAGGTCGCCAGTCGAGAGCCTCTCCTGCAGGCCGCCGCAGAAGCCTGTCGAGACGACGATCGAGACGTCGGCCTCCCGCGTGAGCGCATCGAGCGCTTCCGGCGCACGCGCGCCGACGGCGGTCCGAACGAAGCGGACGCCATCGAGTCGGCGCACCCATCGCATCTCGACTCCGTAGCAGGCGGCCACGGCGATCATCACCCCCACGCTCCTCGCGCCATATGAACGAGAGACCGCGGGTGCGTCAACGCGTGAAGGATGCTCGCTCCTTCGAACGAGGAGTGCATCATGCAGTTCGCGCAACGCTTGTCCCGGCCCGGGCCGTAGCGTTCCCACAGCTCGGCTTGGAAGAGCTCGTCGAGATCGTCGGTGTGACGATCGGCGATCGTGTAGCAGGGGAGCCGCCATCCCTCGACGGTGAACGTCGGCGTCGTCCATGCCGCGCAGTCGTACGTCCGCTCGCCGCGAAGGAAGTCGAGATAGAGCGGGTTGTTGTAGAACGGGAACCCGTTGCGCGGATCGAGCACCCGACGGAAGACCCCGATCGACTCCTGCCGCTGCAGGAAGAGCTCCTGGTCCGGCGCGTCTTCGTACGCGTAGCCGGGAGACACCATCAGCCCCTCGACGCCGAGATCGGTCAGTCGCCGGAAGAGGACGTGAAGATCCTCGACGTCCGATCCGTGGAAGAGCGTTGTGTTCGTGCAGACGCGGAATCCGCGAGCCACCGCCTCGCGGATCGCGTCGGTCGCCTCGCGGTACGTCCCCGGCCGCTGGGTGACATGATCGTGAATCTCCTCGGTGCCGTCGACGTGAACCACGAACGCCAGCCGCGGCGACGGCCGGAACTTGTCGAGCGACTCTCGCAGCAGGATCCCGTTCGTGCACAGGTAGATGAAGTGCCGATCGTCGGCGATCGCACGAGCGATGTCGCCGATCTCTCGATGGAGGAGCGGCTCTCCTCCGGAGATCGAGACGATCGGCGCGCCCGACGCGCGCACCGCAGCGAGACACTCGTCGACCGACAGGCGACGATCCATCACGTCGTGGTATTCGCGTACCCGGCCGCAGCCGACGCAGGCGAGATTGCACGCTTCGAGCGGTTCGACCATCGTGACCAACGGGAACCGTTTGACCCTACGTGCCTTGCGCGACACGAGGTATCGGGCGACGGCCATGTCGAGCTTCGCGGGCCTGCTCATGATTGCCTCCTCACAAGGAACTCCATCAGTCCGACGAGCTCGGCTTTCGCTTCGTCGCGGATCGGCAGGGATTGCGCGACCGACGTCGCGTCATCGACGTACGATTCGACCTCGCTGAGCACCTTCGAGCGGACCTCGAGTCGATCGAGCAGCCCGACCACCCACGAGACGTCGCCCGCGTCGAGGTCCGGCTTGCCGTAGATCTCCTCGAGCCGGCCGCGCTCCTCGCCCGACGCGGCCGCCGCGCCGAGGACGATCGGGTACGACTTCTTCTTCCGCCGAATGTCGGATCCGACCGGCTTCCCCGTCACATTGCCATCGCCCCAGATTCCGAGGATGTCGTCCTGCAGCTGGAACGCCCGGCCGACGCTTCGGCCGAGCGCGCGGAGCGACTCGCGAACCGACACCTCCGCCCCGGCGCACACAGCGCCCAGCTCGAACGCACAGACGAACAGCGCGCCCGTCTTCCGATCGATCATCCGGAGCGCGTCGTCAGGATCGACGAACCGATCCTCGAAGGAGAGATCCATCGACTGCCCGTCGATCATCTTCGCGGCCGCCTCGAGGAGGAGACCGGCCGCTTCAGGCCCGACCGCGAGGGCCGTTTGGATCGCGAGCGCCTGCATCCGGTCCCCGGCGTTGATCGCCTCGGGAACGCCCCAGATCCGCCAGACGGTCGGTCGGCCGCGCCGCACGTCGTCTTCGTCCTGCACGTCGTCGTGGATCAGCGAAAATCCGTGCACGAGCTCGAGTCCGACCGCCGCCGGCATCGCCGCTCCAGGAGCCGCGCCGAGCTCCTCCGCCGTGAACAGGACGAGCGCCGGCCGAAGAAGCTTGCCGAGCACGGTCGCCGGCCGACCGTCGCGATCGGCCAGTCCGACGTGGTAGCGCAGGATGCCGGAGAGCGGGCCCTCGCCGTCCAACGACCGCCGGAGCCCCTCGACGATCGCGTCTCGATAGCGATCGAGCAGCGGAGGCGTCATCGCGCCTCCTTCGGCCCTGCGAGGCAGACGAGCCCCTTCGCGTCAGCAGCGGCGACGAGTTCCGCCGCCGAGCGGACCCCGAGCTTGCGCATCAGCCTTGCACGATGGTTTCGAACCGTGTGCACGCTGCGCTTCATAACGTCGGCGATCTCGGCGTTCTTCTTTCCTTCGACGATCAGCTGCAGCACCTCGCGTTCCCGCGGCGTGAGGGTCTCCGGATCAGCCTCAACGTCGTGCAGAAGCCGCTCCCCGCCGACGACCCGGCGAATCACCTCGACGAGCCGGTCCGGCGCCTCGTCCTTGGTGAGATACGCCCAGGCGCCGAGAAGGCCGGCTCGATCGGCGTACTTCGTGTCGTGGTGCATGGAGAGGACGATGACTCGCGTCTCTGGAGAGACGGTCGGGATCCGGCGAGCCGCTTCGAAGCCGTCCAGACGGGGCATCGACAGATCGACCAGCGCAACGTCGGGATGCAGTTCCCGCACTTGCGCCAGAAGCTCGTGCCCGTCGCTCGCCTCCGCGACGACCTCTATGCCGGCGGATTCGAGCAACGCTCGCACGCCGGAGCGAACGAGGACGTGATCGTCCGCCAACACCACCCGGGTCGACATCATGGCTCTCATTGTATGTCCCCCAACTGCCGACAGAAACGGGGAAAGGGTACCAATCCCGTCGTTCGGGCTAGAGTCCGATTCGGAGGGCGTGCGCGACGAGTCCCGCCCGGGTGTGGATGTCGAGCTTCTGCATCATTCGCTCGCAGTGGCCGGCGACCGTCTTCTCGCTGATTCCGAGCTCCCCTGCGATCTCGTCGTTGGCGAGGCCGCGCCCGATCTGCTCGAGCACCTCCCTCTCTCGCGGCGTGAGAACGACATCGACAGGAAGGACGCCGCCGGCGGCGACGGTCCGGATCGCCTCGACGAGCCGATCGGGAGCGGCGTCCTTGCCGACGAGCCCGGCCGCCCCGCGCTCGATCGCCGCCGCCGCGTACTCTCCCTCCGAGTGCATCGAGAGCATCAAGATTCGCGTGTCTGGAGACGCGTCCCGAACGGATTTGATGACGGAGAGCCCGTCGAGGTCGGGAAGGGCGATGTCGAGAAGCAGAACGTCCGGCCTCAGGTTGCCGACGAGCGGCGCGGCGTCCTCTCCTCGCTCGCAGGCGCCGACGACGTCGATACCGGCGACGGACGAGAGAACCTTGCTCAGCCCCTCCACCACCAGGCGGTGGTCATCGACGATCGCCACGCGAATCGGCATCGTGAGGCACCTCCACCGTCATCAGCGTTCCGCGCCCGGGCGCCGTCTCGAGGGACATCGTCCCGCCGGTCACGTCGAGTCGCTCCTCGATTCCTCGCAGCCCCAGTCCATGGGGCTCCTCCGGCCTGAAGCCGACGCCGTCGTCCCGGATCGACAACCTCGCCGTCCGCTCCGTCTGCGAAAGGGCGATCTCGACCGACCCCGCGCGGGCGTGGCGGGAGACGTTTTGGAGTGCCTCCTGCGCCACGAAGAAGAGCAGGCTCTCGACAGAGAGATCGAGACGCTCCTCGAGTTCCGAATAGACGTCGATCGTAAGCCCCGCTTCTTCGGAGACGGTTTCCGCGAGCCGTTCCAGCGACGGAACGAGGCCGAGATCGTCGAGCAGCGGAGGCCGGATTGAGTAGGCGAGCGTGCGTGTCTGAGCGATCGCCTCGTCGAGCATGCCAGTCACGTCCCGATGTGCGGCCTCACCGAGGCGGTCCTTGGCCGGCGTCAAGTGCAGCTTCACCGCGGCCAGCGACTGGATCAACCCGTCGTGCAAGCTTCGTGCGATCCGGCGGCGCTCCTCGTCCTGCGCCGTCAGCAGGCGTCTCGACATCTCCGCAAGCTCGCGCTCCCGCGCGGCGAGCGCGCGGTTCTTGCGCGCGTAGATTCCGTTGAACGTGCGCACGGTGAACGCGACGACGGCGTAGACGGCGGCCGCGCCGACAAGGATCGTGGCGATGTTGTACGTCAGGCTTCGCGCGGTCTCCCCGAAGAGGGGCGTGAGAGAGCGGTGCGGGATGATCCCGGCGAATTCGAGCAGGACCAGCCCGGCGTAGAACGCGACGACCAGCCCGGTCACCCACGCCCCTTGAAGCGGAGGCAGGAACGCGTTGGCGTAGATCACGGTGAACAGGTAGAAGACGTTCCCGATCCACTCGCTCCCGCCGAGCATGTGCACGAGAACCGTGATCAGCGCGATCTCCACACCGAAGAAGGCGACGTGCATCCAGTGCAGACCCCGCACCGTCCGCTGCCGGTCGATCAGAAGCTTGAAGGGGAACGTCAGCGCGAACCAAACGACGGGCGCGAAGATCACCGGGTTGATGTAGGTAAACCGCGTCGCGATGACCACTCCAAGCGCGACAACGGTGAACACGCCGAGCGTCACCCGGCGAACGAGGATCGACCGGACGACGCCGGCCTTCAGTTCGGAGAACTCCGTGACGTCGAACACGCGAGTCTCCGAGGCGCTACTTCAGCGTCGGAGGCAGCACGATGTTGCCGAAGTTCTTCTCGTAGCGCTGGATGTTCTCGCCGATCGCCTGGTACAGGCGCTTCATGTGTCCCGGATTGACGACGACGCGCGACGTGAGAATCGCCTGACCCTCCTGCTTCGCTTGCGCCTGGGGATCGACAAACAGGAAATCGATGACGAACTCCTCTTTCCGATGGGAGATCAACGCGAGGTTCGAGTACTGCGCGCGTCGCGTTTCGTTGTCCGCCGTGATCTGCATCTTCCGTTGCTCCGCCATGCTGGACCGCTCACCTCCCGTGCGGGGGATGGTAGCCGCTCGACCAGAAGGGAACAACGAAGATCCGCAGCAGCCGCGTTGCGGGCCGGCGGTGCCGCGAAAGGAGGTTCGGCCGATGCGCTGCTTCCTCCCTACGAGGCGAGATGTCGGTCGAAGAACCGCTCGATCGTCTCCCGGTGGTGTCCGGCGAGGAGGATGTGGTGGTTGCCGAGCGGTGCGTCGAGGAGCGCGTCGACCGGTTCGTCGGAACGGACGCGTACTTGCGTGCGACAGAGGTCGTCGCGATGCGCCGCCTCCTCGATCGTGCCTTCACGGATGAACAAGCGATTGAGCCGTTCCCCTCCGAAGCGGAAGACGGTGCACGGGCCGACGGGGATTGTCCCCGCGATCGCGACGCCGAGTCCGCTCTCGAAGTGGCTTCGGATCGAGTATGCCGCCGCCATCGAGAGCGGGCAGGTGCAGTGCGCGAGTCCGATCGTGCGCTGCGAAGCGTCGATGGAGGCAATGTTCCCCATGAACGCCGGCTGGTTCGTCAACAGGTAGGCGACGTAAAGGGAGAAGAGCGACTGCAGGTCTCCTTCGCAGCCGGCGGGAATGCCTTCGTCACTCAGCCGGGAAAGCGCGTAGCAGCCGGTGTTCTCGAGCCGCTGAACGAGATCGAAGCAGCGAACCGTGCACGCGGCGAGGCGGTGCTCGTCGACGAGTCCCCGCAAGCTCTTGTAGATCGCGGCCGCACCGCGGAGATCGTCTCCATCCGGCTCGACCGTCGCTTCCGCCCTTCGCTGGAAGGCGCCGAGCGTGCGCTTCGTCGCTCCCTCGGCCCCGATCTTCGAGATCAGCTGGTCGATCTCGATCTCGACGAGTTCGATCGACAGGCGGCCCTTGAGGAAGGCGCGATCGACGTCGCTTGCCACGAGCCACTCGGACGGCTCCCCGATGAGCCCGATCCGGCTGAATCGCAGTCCATCCCACGCCTCGGCAATCTGGATCTCACGGCCGATCTCCGACGCGATCTCCGCGGGCTCACCAAACAGGATCCGGCCCTCGCCCCCGTCATGCCGGATCTTGGCAAGAACTTCGAGCGCCGCCGGCAGAGAGTTGTGCCCCGGATGTGCCAGCAGAAGAGCCGGAGACGGCAGCTGCGCGACCACCTTGAGGACCTGCCGCTCAACGCCGCCGGTCAGGACGAGGACGACCGTCGGGCGATCGGCGGTCGGCTGACGGGTCTCGACCATCTCGAATGCGCCGGCGGAACGAATCGCTCCCAGGAGCCCCTTCTTCAGCGTGGCGAGGGCTCCTCGGTCATGGACCTCGGATGCACAGACGATGACGTCGACGGACTTCATGGCCCGATCGTACGCTCAGCCAGGCAGGCTCAGCGATCCTGACGCCGACTCGTCGACCGGACAGCGCGCACGCACCCCCGAAGCAGCCGGGGGATCCATCGGGGCAGTACCTCCAGAGGGAAGAGGACGCCTGACCCCTCGCGGCGGGAAACATCCACCTTGATCGTGGTGTGAACCGTCGGATACGCTACAGTGCAGGTCTGATCTGCGCCCGCGGCACGTGGAATCGTACGGAGCGAGGGATGATGAGCTTTCTCACGTCGACGTTCTATGGCAATGAGATCTGGCGGTGGTTCGCGGCGCTCGCCACGATCCTCTTCGTCTGGTTCGTCCTGCGCATCTTGATGCGGATCGTCGTCCGCCGCTTCCGTCGGTTCGCGCGGAAGACGCCGACGGGCTTCGACGATCTGGCCGCCGATCTCCTCGACAAGACCCGATCCGTCTTCATCATCGTCCTCGCGTTCTACGCCGGCTCTCTAATTCTCGCCCTGCCGCAGCAGGCGGACTACGTGCTGCGCATCCTGTTCGTCCTCGCCCTTCTTCTCCAGGCCGGGTACTGGGGCAACGCATTCACCACGTTCTGGATCAACCGAACGGTCCGCCGACGGCTCGAGGACGACGCCTCCACGGCAACGTCGATCGCCGCGCTAGGCTTCGTCGCCAAGGTCGCGATCTGGGCGGTTGTCATTCTCCTCGCGCTCGACAACATGGGGATCGACATCACGACCCTCGTCGCCGGTCTCGGGATCAGCGGCATCGCGATCGCGCTCGCCGTGCAGAACATCCTCGGAGACCTGTTCGCCTCCCTGTCGATCATCGTCGACAAGCCGTTCGTCATCGGAGACTTCATCATCGTCGGCGACCTGATGGGAACCGTCGAGCGGATCGGCCTCAAGACGACGCGCGTCCGGAGCCTCTCCGGCGAGCAGATCGTCTTCTCCAACGGCGACCTCCTCGCGAGCCGCGTGCGGAACTACAAGCAAATGTACGAGCGGCGGATCGTGTTCACCGTCGGTGTCACCTACGACACGCCGGTCGACGTCGTGGAGCGGATCCCAGCGAAGATCCGGAAGATCGTCGAGGCCCAGGAGGACACGCGCTTCGATCGGTGCCACTTCCGCACGTTCGGCGATTCGTCTCTCCAGATCGAGACGGTCTACTACGTGCTCGTCGCCGACTACAACGTCTACATGGACATTCAGCAGGCGATCAACCTCGCCCTCATGCGCGCGTTCGAAGCGGAGGGTATCGAGTTCGCCTTCCCGACGCAGACGATCCACGTCCGGACCGATGAGGTGCCTCAGCAACCGAGCGTGTAGCCAACTCCCAGCGATCTTCCGCTACGCGAGCGTGCACTCGATCCGCGGGGGGAAGGCTGTGCAAACCGGAGGATTGATCTAGAAACTCCCTCAACCCGGTCATCCTTGACAGCTACCAGAGGGCGAAATAGCATGCTGAGGATTCGCCAAAACGGCACCAGAACAGGAGCGCAGGGAAATGAACTACACCGGTCCGAAGATCGTAACTCCTCCTCCAGGCCCAAAGGCGAGGGCCGTGATCGAGAGAGACCTCGACATGCTTTCGCCGTCGCTGACAAGGACGGCGCCTCTGGTCGGCTACAGGGCTGAGGGCGTCTACGTGGAAGACGTCGACGGAAACGTGTTTCTCGACTTCGGCTCGGGCATCGGCGTCACGGGGGTCGGACATCGCCATCCGAAGGTCATCGAGGCCGTCAAGAGACAGCTCGACTCCCTGGTCTTCGTGAACAGCCTTGACTACTACACGCTGCCCCAAGTGGAACTGGCCGAGATGCTGTTTCGGGTCACGCCCGGCGATTTCCCGAAGCGGGTCTTCTACTCAAACAGCGGCAGTGAGTCCATTGACACCGCCATCAAGTGCGCGAAGTGGCATTCCCGGCGGGAGTACGGCGTCGGCTTCATCAACGGGTTCCACGGTCGCACGATGGGCGCCGTGAGTTTCACAACGACGAACCTGACGGCGCGGAGAGGCTTCTCGCCGCTCTACCCGATCGCTCAGTTCACCCCGTACCCGTACTGCTACCGGTGTCTGTTCAATCGGGAGCACCCGGGCTGCGGTCTGGAATGCGTGGACTACCTGACCGAAGTGATCTTCAAGAAGATCATCGCGCCGGACGAAACGGCGTTCATCCTGCTCGAACCGGTCCAGGGCGCCGGTGGGTACATCGTCCCCCCGGTGGAGTTCTTCACTCGGCTGACCGGCTTCGCGAAGGAGCACGGCATCCTCCTGATTGCCGACGAGGTCCAGACCGGATACGGGAGGACGGGGAAGATGTTCGCGTCGGAGCACTTCGGGTTCGAGCCGGACATCATCACCATGTCCAAGGCATTCGCCAGCGGCTTCCCGGCGGCAGCCACGGTCGCCAGGAAGGACGTTATGGACTGGGTCGACAACGCCCACGAGGGAACGCTGAACGGCGGCCCGGTCATCATGGAGGCGGCGAAGGCCGTCCTGCAAGTGATCGAGGAGGAGAACGTCCTCGAGAACGTCCGCGTGCAAGGAGAGTACTTCCGCTCGCAGCTGCTGGCGCTTCAGCAGAGGTATCCGATCATCGGCGACGTCCGAGGAATGGGGCTGATGATCGGCGTCGAGCTCGTCAGGGACGAGAAGAAAACGCCGGCTCGCGAAGAACGCAACAAGCTCATCAGCGACGCCTTCGCGAGCGGGTTACTGTTGATGGCGGCGGGCGAGTCGTCGCTCCGCTTGATTCCGCCAATGACCATCACCCGACGGCAGCTCGACACAGGCCTGACGATCATGGAGGACTGCCTGAAGAGGTTGCTGCGGTAGGCGGCGTTCGGCGCGACGTCAGCGCCTGCACGAACCCGGGCGGCAAAGAAGGGGGCGGGCCGATCGGCCCGCCCCTCTTCATGCTGGCTTTCACCAGCGTTTGCGCTTTCTTTGATTGCTACCAGTACACGGGGACGACCATCTGAGCCTTGAGCCACGAATCGAAGCTCCCTCTCAAATCGTCGAGGAAGATCTGCATGCCAGCTTGCACGTCTTCGGAGACCGAGCTCGCGTACAGCGGGTTCGTGTCGACAAAGTCGACGAAGCCGTCGCTGACACCAACGATCTTGTAGTCGCCCCAGACGAGTTCACCGGCAACCGCGGCCTTGACGTTCTCATAGACGACCTGCACCTGCCCGAGTGCCGAGCATCCGATGATCGTTCCGGGCGCGAGGTCGTAGTCGTCCTTGTCGAGGTAGAGGACGTACTTGCCGCGGTCCTGGCAGGCCTGAATGACGCCCTGATTCGCGCCGCCGCACGCCGTAGCAATCACGTCGACGCCGGCATCGATCATGCTGTTGGCCAGCTCGCCGGCCTTGTTGGCGTCATACCAGTTGCCGATGACGCGGAAGTCCACCTCGATGCCGGGGTTCGCGAGTTTCGCGCCGAGCTCGTATCCAGGCACGATCATGAGATTCATCGCTTCGTACTCCTGGCCACCGATGAATCCGACCTTCAGATCTGGCGTGGCCCCGTCCATGTTGCTGGTTGTCACCAGCCCGGCCAGATACCCCATCATGGCTCCCTGCTCCACCTGGTTGTAGAGCACGCTGTACATCTGGGTGTTTCCAGCGACGACCGAGTCGACAAACAGGAACTTCTGATCCGGGTACGCGTTGGCAGCCTCCATCGACACTGCCGGCATGGATCCGTTGGAGGAGATAATCAGGTCGTACTCCTCGGTCGCGGTCATGGCCACCATCTGAGATTCCCACGTCGACTGGTCAAACCCCGCCTCAAGAACTTTGTACGTGACGTCGGGGTTCTCGGCTGCCACCATTTCCACGCCAGCCACCAGGTCCTCGTACAGCGGGCTGCCTGCAACCACGCCCGGCACGTAGATGCCGATGTTGTAGGCCGCCACCGTTGTCGCGACGAGGCACAACGCCAGGAGTGCACCCGTCAAGACCCATCCACTTCGCCTCATGCTGCCTCCCTTTTGAACATCGATCACCATTCGGGACCCGCTTCTCTTCGCGGCCTCATGGAATCGATCGCTCCACGAAGCGCCGTGCGGTGCTTCGCGCTCCAGCCATCAGCATAGCTGCCATGCAACATGGCAGCCATGCAACGTGATCGTCATCCTAGCAGGAACCGACAGCGAATCCAAGCGCCGAATGCGAGACCCAATGGCAATTAGCGCCGCCTCCAACGTGGTCCAGAGACAGATCTTGCGTCTGGACTAAGGAAGGATGCGTAGGTGACACTGTCGTGTATTGTGGGGAACACTTCGCGAGCTTGAGGAAGCCAGGATTCCGCCGGTCCATCCGTTGACTCAATCCGATCCTCCTCGAAAGCTGTCATACAGTCTGGCTAGTCCCCGCACGGCTTCTGATTCCTCATCTTCACCTAGCATGAGAGGCTCCCCTCTCTTCGTGTTCAAAGCCCTCAAAACCAGGTTCTGGTTTGCGTTCGGGGCATCGTCTTGATATCTTGAGCACTCGTGGAGGGCTCCTCCTCATCGACGTCACGGTGCGGAGGAGATCGTCGCTTCTGGAGGCGACCGAGGTGGCTTCGCAAATGCAGACTCGCCGGCGATTTCAGGCGCAACTGCGGCGAGCCTGATCCGGCAGACGCTTACCCGAACCGACAGAACGAAGCGCATGCAGTCGCACAAGGGAGCTGACATCAGAGGAGGCGCATGAAGCTACGTGTGGGTGTGGATACCGGCGGCACGTTCACCGACTGCGTCGTCATCGACGAAACGGGAGTCGCCCATACGTTCAAGGAGCTGTCGACTCCTAAAGATCCGTCGATCGGCCTGTACAACGTGATCGCGAAGGCCGCCGAGGCGTTCCGGAAGTCACTGCAGGACTTCCTCGGAGATCTCGATTTCTTCGCGCACGGCACGACGGTGGCGACGAACACGCTCCTCACAGGAACCGGCGCGAAAACCGGTCTGATCTGCACCAAGGGGTTCCGCGACACGATCGAGATGCGTCGGGCCCACAAGGAGAACATCTGGGACCTGTTCCTCACGGTCCCCGAACCGCTCGTCCCCCGCTACCTGCGGATCGGCGTGGAGGAGCGGATCGACTACGCCGGCACCATCGTGACCCCGCTCAGCGAGAAAGACGTGCTCGACGCCTGCTCGACGTTCAAGAGGGAAGGCGTCGAGGCCGTCGCCGTTTCTACGCTCTTCTCGTTCCTGAATCCGATCCACGAACGGCGGATCCGAGAGATCGTCCTCGCCGAGATGCCGGACATCTTCTTGTCGATCTCCTCGGACGTCCTGCCGCAGATCCGCGAATACGAGCGCGCGTCGACAACGATTGCGAACGCGTACGTCGGCCCGAAACTGACCGTGTATCTATCGAACTTGGAGGCGAAGCTGAGGACCGACGGCCTCCGCCGCGCGTTCTACGTCACCGCCTCCAACGGCGGCGTGATGACCGCCGAGACCGCGATCCGGCACGCCTCGGCGACGCTCCTTTCCGGACCGGCCGCCGGGGCCGTTGGCGCGATGTACTTCGCCGAACTCCTGGGAAACAGGAATCTCATCCTGATGGACATGGGCGGAACGTCGTTCGACGTCACGCTGATCAACGACGCAAAGGTCACGCTGAGCACCGAAGGCGAAATCGCCGGCTACCGCGTCGCGAAGCCGATGATCGACATCAACACCGTCGGCGCCGGCGGCGGGTCGATCGCCTGGCTCGACGTGGGCGGGATGCTCAAGGTCGGTCCGGCCTCGGCCGGATCCGACCCGGGACCGGCCTGCTATCGGCTCGGCGGGACCGAGCCGACGGTCACGGACGTGAACCTCCTCCTCGGCTACTTGAACAGCGAGTTCTTCCTCGGGGGGGAGATGGAGGTCGACGCCCGCGCCGCCGAGACCGCTGTCAGAGAGAAGATCGCCGACCCGCTCGGGATGACGCTGACGGACGCCTGCGCGGGAATCTTCCGGATCATCAACCAGAACATGGCCGACGCCACGAAGGTCGTCTCCGTCGAGCGCGGTCACGATCCGCGAGAGTACGCGCTGGTCAGCGCCGGCGGCGCCTGTTCGATCCACGCCTGCAAGATCGCCGAGGAGATCGGATCGAGCACGGTGATCGTGCCCAAGGCGGCCTCCGTCTTCTGCGCGCTGGGCATGCTCGAGTCGGACATCCGATTGGACTCCGTCCGCTCGTACTCCGGGCAGATCCCGGGCGTCGATCTCGAAGACTTCAACGCATCCATCGTGGAGGCCGAGAAGACGGCCCTCGCCGAGCTGTTGCAGGAGGGTGTCGAAGAAGAACGAGCGACGCTCCTGCGTTTCGCCGACATCCGCTATGCCGGTCAGCACCACGAAGTGACCGTCGAGATTCCCCACGGGTGCGTCCTCGACGAAGGGCACGTCGGAGAGATCGCGGCCGCGTTCCACGCAGCGCACGAGCGGCTGTACACCTACTCCACGCCCGAGACGCCCCTCGAGATCATGAGCTTCCGGATCACGGCCGTCGGCGCCGTCGACAAGGCCGACATCTCGGCCGAGGGCGGCTCGGACACGAACGTGGCCGACGCGGTCAAGGGAGAGCGACCGGTCTACTTCGAGTCGGTCGGCGACTTCGTCGAGACGAAGGTCTACGACCGGACGAAGCTCGGCCCGGGAAGCGTCGTGGCGGCTCCGGCAGTGATCGAAGAGCGGATCACGACCGTCATCGTCCATACCGGCTGGTCCGCCCGCATCGATGGATTCGGCAACGTCATCATGGAGCAAGAGGAGACCGAGTGAGCCACGACGAAGCGCGGCGAAAGGAGTTCGAAGGAGCGGCGGATCCGATCACCCTCTCGGTGATCTACAACCGCCTTCTGACGATCAACAAGGAGATGGGCATCACGATGATCAACACGTCCATCTCGCCGATCTTCGCCGAGGTCCACGACTTCTCTTGCGCGATCTGCGACTGGGCTGATCGAATCGTCGCCCAGATCGACGGCGTTCCGTCCCACACCGCCTCGTCGATGGAGGCGGTCAAAGCGACGACCGCGTACTTCGGCGACGACATCCGCGAAGGCGACATCTTCATCATGAACGACCCCTACACGGGAGGAACGCACCTGCCGGACATCACGATCATCAAGCCAATCTTCTTCGAGGGCGTGCTCCAGTTCTTCGCCATCAATCGGGCGCACCACGGCGACGTGGGCGGCATCGAGCCGGGATCGTACTCGCCGAAGGCGACCGAGCTCTTCCACGAGGGGATTCGGATCCCGCCGGTGAGGCTCTACCGGAACGACGAGCCGATCATGGACGTCGTCGAAATGATCCGGATCAACACGCGAATGCCCGACGAGTTCTGGGTCGACATCAAGGCGATGGTGGCGAGCTGCCGAGTCGCAGAGCGTCGAATCCACGAGCTGCTGGCGAAGTACGGCGTCGCGAAGACCCGACAGACGATCGAAGAGATTCACCTCTACGCCGAGCGTCGAATGCGCCTCGAGATCGAGAAGCTCCCCGACGGCACGTACGTCGGCGAGAGCTTCCTCGATTCCGACGGCTTCCAGGAGGAGCCGATCCGGATCCGGGTCGCGATCACCATCGACGGAGACGAAGCGACGGTCGACTTCGAGGGGTCGGACGGGCAGGTGACCGGCTTCGTGAACTCGCCGATGGCGAACACCGCCACCTGCGCGTACGTCTCTTTCCTGACCACCGTGACGACCCCGGACATCCCGCACAACGAGGGGGCCTATCGGCCGATTCACATCACGGCGCCGGTGGGAAGCGTGGTCAATCCCGAGTTCCCGGCGGCGGTCGCTTCCTGCACACTCGATACGGCGTGTGCCATCCTCGAGGCGTGCTGGAAGGCACTCTCGAACGTGCTCCCCGACCGGGTTCCCGCGGGATGGAACCGATGGAACGGACCGGCGATCACCGGGGTCGACCCGCGAAACGACGGCTTCTACGTCATGTTCGGCTTCAACGGCTTCGGCGGCGCCGGAGGCATGAGCGGGATGGACGGACAGCACTACATCGGTGACGGAATCGACCTGGGCGGGCTGATCGCGCCGAACATCGAGACCAACGAGATGGACTACCCCCACATCACCGAGTTCAACGAGTTCACCACCGACTCCTGCGGCGCCGGCAAGTTCCGCGGCGGTTGTGGAGCGAAGTACCGAATCAAGATGTACGACGAAGCGCCAAGTCTGGTGATGTTCGGCGACGGCCGCGACAACCCGCCGTACGGGTTGTTCGGCGGGCAACCCGGCTCGGTCAACTTGGCGTACCTCAACGAGGGAACCGATCGGGAGTCCCTGATCGCCGCGAAGGAGTCCCTGCAGCTGAAGCGTGACGATGTCTACACCTCGTACCCCTCCGGCGGAGGGGGATGGGGAGATCCCCTCGACCGGGACGTCGAGCGCGTTCGACAGGACGCTCGCAACGAAATCATCTCCACGGAGTCTGCGAAGCAGGACTACGGCGTCGTGTTCAGGCCCGGCGGCTGGGACGTCAACGCCGAAGCGACTGCCGCGTTGCGCGAAGCACTCCGAGCGGAGAGGAAAACCAGAGAAGAAGGAAGGGCGGAATGAGCATAGGGAAGATAGCAGTTCTGGGTGCCGGCAGCGGCGGATTCATGTCGGCCGCCGACTTCGGTCTGATGGGCTACGAGGTCGCGCTCTTCTCTCGGAACATCGACAAGGTCGCCGGCGTGAAGGCGAAGGGCGGCATCGAAGTCCTCGATATCGACAGCAAGCCCACCGGCCAGTTCGGGAAGGTCGCCTGCGCGACCAACGACATCGCCGAGGCGGTGAAGGGCGCGAAGGTCATCTTGAACCCGATCCCGTACTTCGTCTGCGAGGAGTACGCTCGACTGGTCGCGCCACACCTCGAAGAGGGGCAGATCGTCCTCTACCTCGGGAAGGGCGGTGCGTCCCTTACGTGGGCGCGGGTGCTTCGCGAGATGGGGATCGAGAAGAAGGTGTACCTCGCCGACTGCAACACCCTCCCCTACGGGACCTCCCGGAAGGGGGACGCCCAGGTTCGTCTGGAGAATCGGACGCAGAACCTGATCATCGCCACGTTCCCCGGCAAAGACATCGACCACGTAATCGCGGTCGCGAAGGAGCTCTACCCGGAGGAGCACGGGTACACGCTGCGCGCCGGGCAGAACGCGATCGACAGCATTCTGGTCGACTACAACGCGATCACGCACACGCCCCCGATGATCTGCAACGCCGGACGCATCGAGTCGGGCGACAAGGACTTCCACCTGTTCGGAAAGGCGGAGAACACGCCGGGCGTGGTGCGAATCATCGAGAAGATCGATCGAGAGCGGATGGCGATCGGCGAGAAGCTGGGGCTGAAGCAATACCCGCTCGAAGAAGAGATCCTGATGGTGAAGTGGAATCCGGCCGGCGAGGACCACGTCCTTCCGCTCTACGATGCCATCCACACGCCGTTCCTGGAGGTGTGCGAGGGTCCTTTTGCCCTGGAGGTCAGACATCTGACCGAAGATGTCCCCTACGGATTGGTGACCTTCTCCTCGCTGGGCAAGCTGCTCGGCGTCCCCACGCCGTACACGGACGCCGTGATCACGATGGCTGAGGGGCTGCTCAACAAAGACTTCCGAAGCATGGGCCGGACCGTCGAAGTCCTCGGATTCGACGCGAACTGGTCGCTCGAGGAGATCAAGACCTATCTGCACGAAGGGAGGAGGGCGTAATGGAGGACCTGAAGGGGAAATCGATCAGCGGGATCACCGACGTCGACAAGGAACAGATCGAGATGATCCTGGAGGTCTCCAGGGACCTGAAGAAGGAACTGAAGCAGGGGAAGCCGCACCGCCTCCTGGAAGGGAAGAGCCTGGGCGGCATCTTCGAATCGCCCTCGACGCGGACGAGCGTCTCGTTCGAAACCGCGATGATGCAGCTCGGGGGACACATGCTCTGGCTCGATCAGAACCGTCTCTGGGTCGGCGAGGCCGCCGAAGAGGACTGGCGTGACACGATCGTGACGCTCAGCCGCTACCTCGACGGGATCGCCTACCGCGCGATCCGACGCGAACGCGTCGATTCCGCGGTGGAGTACGCAGACATCCCGGTGATCAACGCGTCCTGTCCGGTCGAGCATCCGTGCCAGGCGTTCGCCGACGTCTTGACGATGCAGGAGAAGAAGGGACCCGTCCGGAACCTCAAGGTCGCCTTCTGCTGGGGCTACCGCACGGCCAATCCCCCGGCCGGCCTGGTGAACTCGACTATGCTGATGGCCGGGAAGCTCGGATTCACGCTGAGCATCGCCTGTCCGGAAGGGTTCGATCCGGACGAGCGCATTCGGGGACTCGCGAAACAGGCTGCCGAGGAGTCCGGAGGCTCGATCGAGATCGTTCGCTCGTACGAAGAGGCCGTCGCAGACGCCGACTTCATCAACGTCTATTCGTGGGTGTCCCCCGAGGTCTTCGCCCGAGGGCTCGAGACCCACTTCCAGGGCGATCCCGAGTTTGCCGAGAGCAAGGCGAAGCTGAAGGACCGATGGATGGTCGATCAGAAGGTCGTCGACATGGCCAAGCACGACGTGAACGTCATGCACTGCATGCCGATCTCGAGGAACACGGAAGTGACGGACGAGGTTCTCAACTCGGAGCGGTCGATCATCTTCGACGAAGCCGAGAACCGACTACATACGGAGAAGGCGATGCTCGCCCTAACGATGGGCGGCTACCGCTAGAGCGCATAGGGAGCCAAGGAGGCGGACGATGGCGGATGCCGAGCGCATCTATGAGGCAATGAAGAAGAGCATCGAGACGTACGACAGCGAAGCCGCGGTTGCCGCGGCCGAAGAGGCGGTGGCAGCGGGTCTCGATCTACTCGAAGCGGTGGAGAAGGGGTTCGCGAATCCGATCCGCGAACTCGGAGAGTCGTTCCACCGAATGGAGATCTTCCTTCCTGAGCTGACGATGGGGGCCGACGCGATGAAGGCCGGCGTCGAAGTGCTCGAGAAGGCCCTCGACGAGAAGGGCGGAAAGATCGAGAAGAAGGCGGTCGTCGTCATCGGGACCGTTGAAGGCGACATCCACGACATCGGCAAGAGCGTCGTCGCGACGCTCCTGCACGCGAACGGCTACGAGGTGCACGATCTGGGCATCGACCTGCCCGCCACGCGGATCATCGAGGCCGCCGAGTCGCACGGGGCCGACGTCATCGCGTTGTCTGCGCTCCTCTCGACCACCATGCTCTATCAGCGCGACGTGGTGGAACTCCTCCGGAACAAGGGCCTCAAGGACAAGTACTACGTCCTCGTCGGCGGCGCTCCGGTCACGCAGGCGTGGGCCGACGAGATCGGGGCCGACGGATACGCTCATGACGCGTTCGAGGCCGTCCAGGTCCTCGACGAAGCGGTGGAAGGGCGGGCCAAGTGAACTTCAAGGAGATCGCCAAACGGTGCGAGACCGGCCCGCTAACCGAGTCGAAAGACTTCCTGATGAAGGCCGTCGCGGCGAACGCGATGAAGCTGACCAAGGAGTATGACGTCTCCTGGGACGGCAAGACGTTCGTCAACACCGATGACGAGATGGCCGATCGCTGCTTCCAGGCGGGCAAGGAGCTGTTCACCAGGACAGGCATCTACAGCATGAACTCGAGCCGCGTGATCGAGTTCTCCGCGGAGGAGGTCGACGAAGCACTTCGGTTCACGCCGACCGAGGTCGCGATGGGCGCGGGCAAGGACCGTGTCTCCGCTCATCATCGGCAGGTCGAGGATCCCAGGAAGCCGTTCGTTTTCTGCGGTCCGTTCAACGCCAACGTTCACGAGGACATGTTCGTACGACTCAACGAGGCGTTCGGCCGAGAGAAGATCGTCGACTGTCTGTTCTTCCCCGGCTACCTGAACGAAATCGACGGGCAGCTCGTTCGACCGACGTCGGCCCTGGCAACGCGGATGGCCATCCTCTACGGGGAGTGGTCTCGCGAGGCCGTGCGGCGTGCCGGCCGGCCGGACATGCCGATCGCCGGCCACGCGGTCATGGCTCCCGGCGAGATCGCCTGCACGAACGAAGAGTGGGGACTTCGGTCGACCGATCCCCGGGCGATCGTGCTGATCTCGGAACTTCAGGTCGACGACGTCTCCATGACCCGCCTCGCCTACTACCAGGCGTACGGGTGCCCGATCTACATGGCGTTCACGCCGCTGATCGGGGGGTACGGCGGGAATCCGGCCGGAACCGCCGTCGTGGCCGTCGCCTCGTTCATCGCCTCGATCATGCTCGGCGGCGAGATCGTCCACATCGGTCCGCAGCACATGAACTACAAGCAGCAGACGAACCAGCATTCGCTCTTCCTGGCCAGCCTGGCGAACCAAGCGGTCGCGCGCAACAGCAACATCATCGCGACCACGAGCCACACGACCTCGGGACGGCCGGGATCGGCGCAGTACGCGTACGAGTTCTCCGCCCTCGCGCTAGCCGCCGTCACGAGCGGCAGCAACGTCAGCGGGCCGCGGCCTGCGGAGCCGCTCGGATTCAACAACGTCAGCCCGCTGATGGGGAGGCTCTTCGCCGAGGTTGCACACGCGGCGGCCGGCATGACCCGGGAGGAGGCGGCGCCGATCGTCGAAGCGCTCTACGAGAAGTACAAGGACAAGATGGACCTGGAGAATGCGCCGAAGGGGCAGCCGTTCGAGGAGCTGTACGACCTAGCGACGCTTGAGCCCACGCCGGAGCACCAGGCGGTCTACGACCAGGTCAAGGAAGAACTCATCGGCCTCGGGGTTCCGCTTCACTGACGGCCAAGGAGGAAGTGCTTTGAGATTCCAACCGACGCTCAAGGTTCTCAGTGACGACCAGATCTACCGGATCCATCAGGCCGCGCTCGAGATGCTGATGAATCCAGGCGTGCTGGTGAAGTCCGAAGAAGCACGCGAGTTGCTGCGGCAAGCCGGCGCCGCCGTCGACGACGAGACGATGATCTGCCGGATCCCCGGCTACATCGTCGAGGAAGCCATGCGGACGGCCCCGTCGTCGTTCACGGTGTACGCGCGTGACTCGGCGAACGACGTGCACGTCTCCACGACAAGCGTGCACATCGAGCCGATGATCGGCCGGATCAACTGCTACGACTGCACGTCCGGCGAGGCTCGCCCTACCAATCTCCAGGACGTGGGAGATCTGATTAAGATCGCCGACGCGATGCCGAACTACCACCTCCTGCACTCGGGCGCGATCATGCCCCAGATTGACGGCATCCCGATCCGGGCGACGCACGTCTACGGCTACCTGGAATCGGTCAGAAACTCGACCAAGCCGGTCAAGGCGACGTCTCGAGAGAGGATCATGGCCGAGGACTGCCTCCGGATGGTCTCCGTCGTCGCCGGCGGCGAAGAGGAGCTCAAGCGCAAGCCCTGCACGTTCACGACCGACAACCCCGTCGCGCCGCTCCACCACGACAAGGATCAGGTGGAAGGAGCGATGCTCTACGCGAGCTACGGGATCCCGATCGACGTGACGTCCGAACCGCAGGCGGGCGCGACGAGCCCGGTCACGATCGCCGGTTTGCTGGCGCAGCAGACGGCGGACGTGATCAGCGGCATCACGATCATCCAGCTCAAGAACCCGGGAAATCCCGTCTGGTACGGCACCTGCGGATCGATCATGGACATGCGCGTCGGGCGCATCGCCATCGGGGCGATCGAGATGGGGCTGATCAACGTGGCGAGCGCGCAGATGGCGCACTTCTACGACGTCCCCTGCCGAGGGACCGCCTCGGCGACCGACTCCAAGGAGCTCGACTTCCAGGCCGGCTACGAGAAGACGGCCGTGATGACGATGGCCGTTCTCGGCGGCGTCAACAAGATCTTCTATCCGGGCACGATGGAAGGCGCCCTGACGGTCAGCAAGGAGGGCCTGGTTCTCGACAACGAGATCGCCGGGGCGATCTACAGGATCTTGGACGGCGTCGACGTCGTTGACGACACCCTCGGCGTCGGGCTGGCGCAGACCGTCGGACCGGGCGGGCACTACCTCAGCCAGCGCCACACGATGAAGTTCATCCGGCAGGAGCACTTCATGCCGCTTCTCGCAGACCGCCAGACTCGCGAACGCTGGGAAGAAGCGGGCAAGAAGAACATGGTGGCGAACGCCCACGAGGCGGTCGTCAAGATCCTCGCCGAGCACGAAGTCGAGCCGCTCCCCGAGAAGGTTGAGGAGGAGCTGGTGCGGATCGTGCGCGAGGTCGAGGAGCGAGAGGAGAAGCGATCGTGAAGGACATCGAGTTCCTTTACCTGAGCCAGCGGGACGTGATCTCGACCGGAGTGACGATGGCCACGGCCATCGAGTCGGTCGAGGACGCCTTCCGCCATCACATGGCCGGGAAGACGATCCTGCCGTACAAGACGGTCGTCGACCTGGGGGAGATCGAGCGAGGCCGTGGGAACGCGATGCCCGGCTACGTCGGCGGCGACTACGAGGCGCTCGGCATCAAGTGGATCGCCGGGTTCCCGCAGAATCCTCGGAAGTATGGTCTCCCGAGGGCGACCGGCTTCTTCATCCTCAACGACTCCTGGACGGGCGTCCCCCTGTCGATCATGGACTGCACCTGGCTCTCCGCTCTTCGCACCGGCGCCGTGACCGGCGCGGGCGCCAAGCTCCTCGCTCGGCGGGATTCCGAGTCGGTAGCGATCATCGGGGCGGGCGTCCAGGGTCGGACGCAGCTCGAAGCGCTGATGGTTGCCCTCCCCGGCATCAAGACGGTCCGCGCCTTCGACATCAACATGGAGACGTCCAAGACGTTCGCCGAAGAGATGGGCTCGGCCTTCGGGATCGACGTCACGGCCGTCGAGAGCGCCGAGGAGGCGGTCGTGGGCGCCGACATCATCGTGACGGTGACCGTTGCGGACGAGCCGATCGTGAAGGACGCGTGGCTCAAGCCGGGCAGCTTCTTCTCCGCGGTGGGGTCGTACCAGGAGGAGGAGTTCGAGGCGGTGCTCAACTCCGATCTGATCGTGGTGGACGACACCGACACCGTCCTGCATCGCGGGACGCCGGTGGTCGCGCTCATGCTGAACGACAAGATGATCGAACGGGAGCGGATCGTCGATTTCGGCGACATCCTCACCGGTGCTGTGCCGGGGCGGACGAACGCAGACCAGAGGATCTTCTTCTCGCCGATCGGCATGGGAATCCACGACATCTGCCTCTGCCACAAGGTGTACGGGATCGCGAAAGAGAAGGGGATCGGAACTTCACTGAAGCTCTTCGGAACGTAAGCGAGGTCTCTAGCGTGGGATTCGTCATCGACGTCGGGAAGTGCACCGAATGCAAGCGATGCGTGATCGCCTGCTCGCTGGCCAAGACCGGCGTCGTGCGGATGCGAAGCTCGCGCATCGAGATTCGGCCGAACTGGCCTGAAGTTCCTGAGATTCGGCTGTGCCGGCACGAAGACTGCGAGGGCCAGCCGTGCATCGAGGCCTGTCCGGTCGGCGCGATCAGCAACGTCGACGGCGTCGTCCTCATCGACGGCGAAGCGTGCATCGGCTGCGGCGCCTGTGAGACCGTCTGTCCGTATCACGCCATCCGCATCGAAGACGGGAAGGCGTTCAAGTGCGACCTCTGCGGCGGCGATCCCGCGTGCGTCCACGAATGCGTGACCGGCGCCATCGAGTACCGGGAGGTGGCGGAGTGACCGGCAGCATGTCCGACCGCATCCTCCGCATCGACCTTGGAGCGAAGACCTCCTCGCTGTGGGCGGTCCCCGACGACGTGCGAGCGTATCTCGGCGGCATCGGGTACGGCGTGAAGATCCTGTCCGACGAGGTCGACCCGAGCATCGATCCGCTGTCCTCCGAGAACAAGATCGTCCTGACCGTGGGGCCGCTGACCGGAACCTCGGTCCCGATGCACGCCCAGACCTGTCTCGTCACGAAGTCGCCGCTCACGGGGACGATCCTCAACTCCTACGCCGGCGGGTTCCTCGGACCGGAGATCAAGTTCTGCGGCCTCGACGGAATCGTTCTCGAGGACGCGGCCGCCGAGTGGAGCATCCTCCTGATCGATGACGCGTCCGTCCGCTTCGAGTCGGCGGAGGCGATCGTCGGAGCCACGACGGACGAGGCCGAGGCGTACGTCAAGGAAACGTACGGCGCAGACTACCGGACCCTATCGATCGGTCCGGCCGGAGAACGTGCCGTGGCCATGGCCGGAACCTTCTCGGAGACGAGGGCGTTCGGCCGAGGCGGTGCCGGCGCCGTCCTCGGATCGAAGCGGATCAAAGCGATCGGCGTACGCGGAACCGGGGGCGTGGCGACGGCGGACCCGGGCGCGATGCGGGCGCTCACCGCGCAGAACATGGAAGTCCTCCGCGGCGCCCGCGACGACCAGTACAGCCTGATCGGCGTTTTCTCGAAGTACGGGACCGGCGGCGGCATGCCACTCGTTCAGGGACACGGCGCCCTGCCGACGAAGAACCACACGTACGGATCCTTCGACGGGGCGGAGCGGATCGACGGCCCCTTCTTCGAGGAGAACCTCTACACCCGCCGGATCGCCTGCTTCGGGTGCCCGATCCATTGCGGCCGCATTCACAAGTTCAGCGGCGCCGACGGCGGGGACCTCTGGGGAAGAGGGCCCGAGTACGAGACGATGTTCTCCCTCGGATCGAACCTGCTGAACGGGAATCCCGAGACGCTCGCCGAGGCGAACCGGCTGACCGAGCTCTACGGCGTCGACAGCCTCACCACCGGCGTCACGATCGCGTGGGCGCTGGAGATGGCCGAAGCGGGGGAACTCAGTGCGCCGGGGATGGATCTGAAGTTCGGCGATCCCGATTCGGTACTTGGCTTGATCCACGCGATCTGCACGCGCGAGGGGATCGGAGACACCCTGGCCAAGGGACCCAGGGAAGCCGCCCTGGAGCTGGGACAGGGGAGCCTGGGACGCGCGATGCAAGTGAAGAACTCCGGATTCGCCGCGTGGATGCCGCGGAGAATGAAGGGAACCGGACTCGCCTACGCGACGTCGAACCGCGGGGCGTGCCACAAGCGAGCGCCGATCGGAGCCGAGATCGTCGGCGCCGTCGACATGGACAGCTACGAGGGCAAGGCAGGGCTGGTCATCGAGATCCAGGACACGGTGAATGCGGTCTTCACTCTGATCAGTTGCCGATTCCACGAGTTCGTCACCGATCATGAGGTCTATCCGAAGCTCGTCGCCGCCGCGACCGGGCGGGCGGTGTCGTGGAGCGAGATGGTGACGTTGGGCGAGCGGATCTGGAATCTGGAGAAGCTGTTCAACCTGAAGGCCGGACTGACCCGAGCGGACGACAAGCTGCCCAAGAAGTGCCTCGAGCCGGTCCTCGGGGAGACGTCGCAATCGTCGGTGATCGACGAAGCGAAGTTCGAGGCAATGCTCGACGAGTACTACGAGCTGAGAGGCTGGGATTCGGACGGCGCCCCCGAACCGCGGAAGCTGGAGGAACTCGGCATCGGAGACTACGCCGTTTGATCCGCTGCCGTCGCTGGGGCGGTACGCACGAAGAGGAGAGCGGATGAGTTACCTCAAACCGAACAGCGTCGCCGAAGCGGCGGAGCTGCTGGAATCCACGGGGGGAACGATTCTGGCGGGCGGCACCGACCTGTGTGTGTACATGGCCGAAGGCCTCTGCGACCCCGAAACGCTGATCGACATCAGTGGCATCGAGTCGATGCGTGGCATCCGACTCGAAGGGGACCTGATTCGAATCGGTGCCTGCACGGCCATCGCCGAGATCGCCTCGTCGGAGGCACTTCCGACGTGCCTGCGCCGGGGCGCGCGCTCGATCGGCTCACCCCAGATCAGGAACCTGGGCACGATCGGCGGGAACGTCTGCAACGCCTCCCCCTGCGGCGACACCCTCGCGCCGCTCCTCACGCTCGATGCTCGGTTCGTCCTTCGTTCCGCCGGCGGGACGCGCACGGTGGAGTGCTTCGACTTCTTCACCGGGCCGAAGCAGACGGTCCGCGAGCCGGGCGAGATCCTCGAGTCGATCGAGGTTCCCGCCGCGACCTGCAAGAAGGCGTCCGCCTTCCGAATGATCGGAAACCGAAAGGGCCAAGCGATCTCACAGGTCAATGCTTCGGTCTGCGTGGCCATCGCCGAAGGCAGGATGACGGACGTTCGTGTCGCGGTCGGGAGCGTTGCGCCGATCCCTCTCCGCTTGGAGGCCCTTGAGGGGGTTCTAACCGGAAAGGCAATCGGAGATGTGGGCCTCGCGGAGATCAGGGAGCCCGTTCTGGAGGGCATCCGCCCGATCGATGACGTTCGCTCGACCGCAAGCTACAGGCAAGAGGTGACCGTTGCCTTGATCTTCGACGCCCTGACGGCGTGTGGGGACCAAGCCTCCGGCGAAGGAGACGGCGCATGCTGATTCGATTCACGTGCAACGGAAGACCCGTGCAAATCGAGGCCGACCCGCAGACCCGGGTTCTCGATCTGCTTCGAGACGAACTCGGGCTCACCGGCACCAAGGAAGGGTGCGGACGCGGGGAGTGTGGCGCGTGCACGATCCTGCTGGATGGGGTGGCGGTGAACTCGTGTCTCCTCCTCGCCGGCAAGATCGAGGGCCGTGAGATCGTCACGATTGAGGGAATCGCCGGCGAAGACGGCGCCCTTCATCCGATTCAGGAAGCGTTCCTCGACGTGGGCGCCGTCCAATGCGGCTTCTGCACGCCAGGCATGATCATGAGCACGAAGGCGCTGCTGGACGAGAAGCCGGCGCCGGAGGTCGAAGAGGTCGAGGAGGCGCTCTCCGGGAATCTCTGCCGGTGTACGGGGTACGGGAAGATCGTCGAGGCCGCCCTCGAGGCCAGCCGACGTCTGGTGCAGGAGAGCGATCAGGGCGGTGAGAGCGGATGAACGTCATCGGCAAGGCAGTCCGAAAAGTCGACGGTCCCAATCTCGTAAGCGGCCGGGCGAAGTTCTCCGGCGACTACCGGTTCCCGAGGATGGCCTACGGCGCGGTGAAGCGCGCCGGCGTTCCCGCCGGACGGATCACCAGCGTCGACGTCGAGCCCGCCCGGGAGATGCCGGGCGTCCTGGATGTCTTGACCGCGAAGGACATCCCCGGACCGAACATCATCGGTGTCCTTCCTCCGTTCGATCAGCCACTGCTGGCAGCGGACGAGATCCGCTACGCCGGGGAGTCCGTCGTGCTCGTCATCGCCGAGAGCGCCGAGATCGCCCGACGCGCGGCGAACGCCGTTTCCGTCTCCATCGAGCCGTACGAGCCGATCCTGACGGTGGAGGAGGCGCTCGCGCCCAACGCGAGGAAGATCCATGAATCCGGAAACGTCACCTGCTCTCGGAAGCTGATCAAGGGTGAGGTCGAGCCGGCCTTCGCGCGGGCCGACGTCATCGTCGAAGGAACCTACGAGACGTCGTTCCAGGAGCACGCGTACCTGGAGCCGGAGACCGTCTGCGCGGTGCCCGGCCACCGGACTACGCTCTACGCGTCGTGTCAGTCGCCGTTCCACATCCGGGGACACGTCGCGGCGAACATGAACGTGCCCGCATCGAGCGTCCGGGTCGTGCAGGCGAACACGGGAGGCTCGTTCGGCGGGAAGGACGACGTCGCGACCGAGATCGGAGCGCTGGCGTGCATCGCCGCGCAACGCCTCGATCGGCCGGTGATGATCGCCCACGAACGGAAGGAGTCGATCGTCGGCTCCAACCTTCGTCACGCCTCGCGAATCCGGATCAAGACCGGCGCCACGAACGACGGCCGGATCGTTGCGCGCAAGATCGACGTGATGCTCGACGGCGGCGCCTACGCTTCCGAGAGCCCGTTCGTCACGATGAAGACGATGATCCACGCAGCCGGCCCCTACAAGATCGACAACGTCGAAGTGAAGAGCACCGCCGTCTACACCAACAAGACCTACTGCGGGGCGTTCCGGGGATTCGGCGTCCCTCAGGTGACCTTCGCGTCGGAGTCGCAGATTGACGAGCTTGCGGACAAGCTCAAGATCGATCGTCTGGAGATCCGCCGGATCAACGGACTGCGGGCGGGGGACGCCAACGCAACCGGCCAGGTCTACGAGGAGTCGGTCGGCCTGCAGGAGACGATCAAGAGGATCGCGGAGCAACCGGCGCGCCCCGAGCAAGCGGACTCTGACAGATACCTCTACGGCACCGGCTACGCCTGCGTCATCCAGGGGATCTCCAACGGCGCCGAAGGGGTCGACGTCATCGGTGCATCGGTGCAGATGAGCCAGGACGGCTCGGTTCTCGTCGGCATCGGCCTGACCGAACTCGGACAGGGCTCGCGCACGGTGTGGGCGCAAATCGCCGCCGAGGTCCTCGGCGTGAACATGGAGAGCGTCTCCGTCCGTCTGGTGGACACCGATGCGGTGCACGACTCCGGCCCGACCGTCGCCTCGCGGAGCACAACGGTCGGCGGGATGGCGGTTCTGAAGGCAGCTACGGAAGTGAAAGCGTCGCTCCTCTCGATGGCCGCGCTGATGATGCAGACGGAGGCCGAGAACATCGAACTGCGCGATGGCTTCGCCGTCCTCAAGATGGACGACTCGGCGCGGATTCCGACCCCTCAGGTGGCGACGGCCGCCTACTGGACGGGATTCCCGTTGATGAACCTCGCCTTCTCCAAGGCTCCGGACGCGAACTTCGACGAGGAGACCCATCAGGGGACAATCTACATCGCCTACAACTACGGAACTCACCGGATGGACCTCCGCGTCGACACGCTGACCGGCGATGTGGAGGTCCTGAACCACGTCGCCGCGCACGACGTCGGCAAGGTGATCAATCCGCTCGGTCTCGAGGGGCAGGTCGAAGGCGCGTCCCTGATCGGGTACGGGTACGCACACATGGAACGGATCCGGTACGCCGACGGGATCATCCAGAACGCGAACTTCGCCGACTACGCCATCCCCTCGATCAAGGACAGGATCCCGACCGTCAGCATCCCTGTGGAGGACCCCAATCCGACGGGACCGTACGGCGCGAAGGGCGTCGGCGAGCCGCCGGTTGCCGCGGCGGCGGCCGTCTTCGCCAACGCGATCGCCGACGCGCTCGACGTCCGATTCACGAAGCTCCCGATCACGCGGGAGGACATCCTCGATGCCATCAAGCGAGGGAACTATGACTGACCTTCTGATCAAGAACGCGCTGGTGATGACCTGCCACCCGAACGTCCTCACAGGACCGATCCACGCTCCGGGCGCGGTCGCCGTCCGGGACGGACGCATCCGCGAGATCGGACCGTCCGCAGAGCTCGAAGCGAAGTACGCCGATGCCGAACGGGTCATCGATGCGACCGGGCGGATCGCGATGCCCGGCTTCATCATCACCCACACCCACATGCCGTACGTCTTGGGGCACAACCAGCCCGTCGACGTCTCCCAACTGCGAAGCTTCTGGGACATGCTGCAGAAGATGGGGTGGGAGTGGCTGGAGGACATCACGACCGCCGACGGCATCCTGGCAGCGACGCAGTACGCCTCCCTGAAGATGTTGAAGAGCGGGACGACAACGGTCTGCGACCTGGTGGAGGCGCCGAACGCGCTTCCCGGGCCGCTCGACGCGTCCGTGTGGGCGATCCGAGAGACGGGGATTCGGGCACAAATCGGATACGAGGTCACCGAACGCGTCCCCGGCGTTCCGATCGCCGAGCGGCTCGACCCGGCGTTCGCGGAGAGGGGCTTCGAGGAGAACATCCGATTGTTTGAGTCCCTCGCGTCCGCCGACGGGCCGAACGGCCGCATCCGAGGGCGACTCGGCGTTCACACCGCCTATACGAATTCGCCAGTGACGCTGGCGAAGGCACGCGAAGTCGCCGACGAGTACCGATGCGGGATCCAGATTCACATCGCCGAGATCCCGCGCGCGTTCCTCGTCGAGAAGTACGGGAAGTCGGCGCCGGAGGTCCTCGAAGAGGCCGGCCTCCTCGGCCCGGACGTGGTCGCTGCGCACTGCATCGACCTGACCGATTCGGACATCGAGATCCTGGCGCGCACCGGCGTCAACGTGGCCCACACACCGATGACGAATTCGCTCGGCGGCAACGGCGTCGCCCGTGTCCCGGAGATGATGGAGGCGGGAATCAACGTCAGCCTCGGCCACGACTGTTTCTTCACCCTCGACACCGCCGAGTACATCCGCTACGCGTATCTGATCCACAAGGCGCACTGGGCGAACCCGGCGCTGCTTCCTCCGTTCCAGGCGCTCGACCTGGCCCTCGGGAACGCGGCGGCCGCACTCGGAATGGAGGACAAGATCGGAAGTCTCGACGCAGGGAAGCGAGCCGACATCCTTCTGATCAAGCCCGATGCACCCGCACCCGTTGTGCCTGCGTCGGTCATGTCGTACTTCACGATGACGTTCCGAGGGTGTGACGTGGAAACGGTGATCGTCGACGGCGACGTCGTGGTCGAGGACGGTGTTTCCACGCGCGTCGACGAGGCTGCCGTAGAGAAGGCATGCGTGGAGCAGGCGGCCGCGCTGTGGAAGCGGAACGGAATCGAGACCTAGCCCGCGGCGCGACCATCCGAGCAAGCTCGCCTCAACGAGCAAAGGAGATCGGGGGAGCGGAGATGAACAGGAACGAAGCGACGGATCCGGGAAGACTGCGAACGGAGTTCTGCGGTCTTGACTTCGCGACCCCGATCATCGTCCCGGCCGGCGTGCACGGCAGGGACGGCGAAACCATGGCCGCCGTGAGCGAGTCGGGGGTCGGCGGCGTCTGCACGAAGACGATCGTCTCCCAGCCGGCGACCGACGTGCTGCCGTGCTTCTCGGCCGTCACCGCCGGCATGGTGAACTCGGTGTTCGGCTCGGACAAATCGAGCGAGTACTGGTTCACCGAGGGCATCAAGCGAGCGAAAGAAGGGAAGTCGAAGGTCATCGCGAACCTCGCCGGCTTCACGCCGGAGGAGGCCGCCGCCCTCGCCGAGTCGGCCGTAGGCTGCGGGGCCGACATGATCATGCTCCCCACCCACTGCCCTCACATGGGCGAGATCCTGATGGCGATGTATCCGGGGATGAGCTTCCCCGAACCGAAGCTCGCCGACGTTGAGCCGATGAAGGCGTCGGTCAAGCTGATCAAGGAGGCGGTCGACGTCCCTGTCGTCGTCAAGCTGTCGGGGACCTTCTCCCACATCGTCAAGGAGTGGGCCGTCGGCGTGAAGGAGTCCGGCGCCGACGGAATCGCCTGCTCCGACGCCGTGGGGCCCGCCCTCTCCATCGACACGAAGACCGGCCAGCCGGCGCTCGGCGGCCCGAGAGGCGTCGGCGGGTTGACCGGACCGGCGATCCTGCCGATCACGCTCCGGATGACGCTGGAGGCGGCGATGTTCTCCGGCCTCCCGGTCATCGGCGTCGGAGGCGCGGCCACAGCGGACGATGTCCTTCAGTACGTGATGGCGGGGGCGACGCTCGTCGGGGTCTGCACCGCCGGGCACATGAAGGGGATCGGCGCCTATTCGGATCTGATCGAGGCCCTGACCCATCGGATGGACGAGCTCGGCATCTCGAGCCTCGATGAGGTTCGCGGCCTGACGATTCGACGGATCGAGGAGCGCCAGGCCCAGGGGAAGGTCGCCGTGACCGAGCGGGTCGTGCCGACCGTGAACACGGAGGCGTGCACGCGGTGCGGTGCCTGCGAACGCGTGTGTGCCTATGACGCCATCGCGGTCCCGGAGGAAGGCCCAGCGGCAATCGACGAGAGCGCGTGCATCGGCTGCGGTCTCTGCGTCAGCGTCTGCCGTTTCGGCGCGCTGGAACAGGAGTACTATGGCAACGCAATCCCATAGAATCCTGCATACGTCTCGGAGCTGAAGAATGGCCTACTTGGAGATGCGTGGCATCACGAAGCTGTATCCGGCAAGCGGCGTGCTGGCCAACAGCGCGGTGGATCTCTCCGTCGAGGAGAACGAGATCCACGCGGTGATCGGCGAGAACGGCGCCGGCAAGTCGACCTTGATGAAGCTCCTCTACGGGCTGGAGCACCCGGACGCCGGCGAGGTTCATCTTCGCGGAGAGAAGGTCGTCATCAAAGACCCTCTCGCGGCCAACCGGCTCGGAATCGGCATGGTTCACCAGCACTTCAAGCTGGTTTCCGACTTCACCGTGGCGGAAAACGTCGTCCTCGGCTCGGAGCCGAGGAAGCGAGGACTGTTCGTCGATCGCCGGAAGGCGGCGAAGGACGTCGGCGAGGTCATTGAAGAGCATGGCTTCAGCATCGACGCCAAACGGAGAGTCAAGAACCTGACGGTCGGGCAGATGCAGCAGGTCGAGATCGTCAAGATGCTCTATCGGAATGCGGAACTGCTGATTTTGGACGAGCCGACGTCGGTGCTGACGGAGCAGGAAATCGAGCGTCTGTTCGGAACGCTTCGGAATCTCATCGGTCGAGGGAAGACGATCATCCTCATCACGCACAAGCTCGAAGAAGTGATGCAGATGTCCGACCGGGTTACCGTCATGCGCGGCGGGAAGGTCGTCGCCCTGAGGAACACGAGCGACGTGGACAAGCGGGAGCTGAGCCGGCTGATGGTCGGCAAGGACATCCTGCTCCAGGTGAACCGAACCCCGAAGACCTTCGGCGACCCCGTGTTGGAGATGAAGGGCGTCTCCATACGCTGCCGGGGGCAGGAGCGGCCGCTCCTCGACGAGATCGATCTGCAGGTTCGCTCCGGCGAGCTCGTCGGAATCGCCGGCGTGGGAGGGAACGGTCTTGCCGAGATCGAAGACGTCATCGGAGGGCTGCGGCCTGCCACCGCGGGACACATCTACCTTCACGGCGACGACGTTACGTCGTTCGACGCGCAGCACTTGAGAGAGGCGGGACTCGCCTACGTGCCTGCGGACCGCTTGAACCGGGGCGCGAGTCTCCCCACGACCGTGCGAGAGAACTGCATCGCCACGAAGCACCACGACTTCCTGCGAGCGGGCGTTCTGCAGCGACGGGGTATCCGGGAGTTCACGAGGAGACTCATCGAGCACTTCTCGATCGACGCCGGTGAGTCGATGCCGGCGGGGAACCTGTCCGGCGGGAACATCCAGAAGATGATTCTGGCGCGGGAGCTCTCGGCCGAATCCGACTTCATTCTGTTCTCCGAACCGACCTGGGGCCTGGACATCGCGTCGAGCCAGTTCGTCTACGAGAAGATGCTGGAACTACGCGATCGGGGAGCCGGAGTCCTTCTCATCTCCTCGAACCTCGACGAGATCCTCGGACTCGCGGACACCATTCTGGTCATGTACAGAGGAAGGGTTGTGGGGCGCTTGGAGAACAACGAGGCGTTGACCAAGGAGATCATCGGGGAGTACATGCTTGGCCTGCGAGACGATTCTCGAACCCCGAGCGAGGCGATCCCGTCAGAGGTGCGCCGTGGCTAGACGGCAACTCACCAACCTCCTGAGCAGCACCACGGGCCTCGTGCTGACGATCGGTATCGCCTTCGCGATCGTGATCCTCCTGATTCTTCTGCTCAGCAAGGAGCCGGGAACGGCGATCTACTACTTCTTCGTCGGCCCGTTCACCAAGGCGTACTACTTCGGCAACATGCTCAACCAATCGATCGGCCTCATGTTCACCGGACTCGGCATCGCCGTCGCCTTCAAGTCGTCGACCTTCAATCTCGGCGGAGAGGGACAGGCGTACTCCGGAGCGCTGGTGGCAACAGCGATTTGCCTCGCACTACCGAACCTGCCCGGCATCGTCGGCGGAGCGGCCGCGATCCTTGGCGCGATCCTGATCGGGGCGTTCCTCGCCGGCCTCTCCGGCTTCTTCAACATGCGCTGGGGGACGGACCAACTCATCTCCTCCTTCCTCATCTCCGCCGCGGTCATTCTGGTCGTCAACTTCCTGGTCACGGGGCCGCTGGACGATCCGAAGAACAGCATGCTGACCACGGCGAGCATCGCTGAGCAGTACCGGTTCTTGAAGATCTTCCTGCCGTCGAAGCTGGACGTGAGCATCTTCTTCGCGGTGGCAGCCGCGATCGGGACGTACTTCTTCATGCAGAGAACGCACTGGGGCTATGAGATGCGAATGTGCGGCATCAACCGCAACTTCTCCCGATACGCGGGGATCAACGTCGCGAAGTACTTGGTGGTGCCGATGGCAATCAGCGGCGGCTTTCACGGACTGGCCGGCGCCGTGTCCGTAATGGGGACCCACTACCGTTGTCTGAAGGGCGTCACCACCGGCCTCGGGTGGAACGGGATCGCCGTCGCGCTGATCGCGAAGAACAATCCCATCGCGGTCATCCCGGCGGCTCTCTTCTTCGCCTACCTCGACGCGGGAGCCAAGGCGGCCATGCTTCACGCGGACGTCACGTTCGAGCTCGCGAAGATCGCCCAGGCGGTCATCTTCTTCCTGGTGACCGCCCAAGCGCTCTACGGCTTCTTCAAGTCAAGGAAGAAGGTGGCGGCGTGAACACGTCCTTCCCCATCCCGATGCTCCACAGCACGATCCGGATCATGGCCCCGTTCCTCCTCGCGGCCATCGGCGGGCTGTTCACGGAACTCGCGGGGATGCTCAACATCGCCCTGGAAGGGCTCATGCTCATCGGCGCCTTCTTCAGCGTCGTGTTGAGTGCGGCCACCGGAAGCCTCTTCCTCGGCATTGCCTTGGGCATCGGCGCGAGCGTCGTCGCCGCGTACGTCTTCGGCTTCATCAGCCTCAACCTACGGGCGAACATTTTCATCACCGGCTTGGCGACGAACCTCTTCGCCGAAGGGATCACGGTGGTCCTTGCGTTCCAGATGTTCGGAAACAAGGGGGTCATCCGATTCGAGAACCTCCCGAGACTGCCGGTCCTGTCGATTCCGGCGCTGCAGCGGGTGCCGGTGATCGGCGACATCTTCGTCGGACACAACGTCCTGGTGTACGTCAGCTGGCTCATGGTCGTCATCGCGGCCATCATCATCTACAAGACGGCGTTCGGCCTTCGCGTCCGAGGCACGGGCTCGAATCCGGCGGCCGTCGAGGCGATCGGCCTGAGCCCAAGGCGCTACCGGATGTACGCGATCCTGATCTCCGGATTCACCTGCGGGCTGGCCGGGGCCATCCTGAGCCTGCAGATGGGGGCGTTCGTTCCCGGGATCACGTCGGGGCGAGGCTGGATCGCGCTGGTGGCCATCTACCTGGGGGCGAAAACGCCGCACGGAATCCTCATCGCGTGCATCGTGTTCGGTCTCGCCGAGAGCTTCTCGAACTACGCGCAAGGCGCCATCGACATCCCCGCGGACTTCATTCTCGCCTTCCCGTACATCATTACGGTGATCGCGATGATTGCATACTCGATTGTGCGGCACTACAGACTCAAGGGGAGTGAAGGATAGAAAGGGCCTGCGGCCGATCGCTTCGGAGCTCCGAAGCGCGTGACCGGATGTTTCGGAGCAATTCGCCGCGGAGGCTAGGTTCATGGACCATGGGAATCGAGACGAGGAGTCGTAGATGAAAGCAGCCGTCCTGACCGAACCGAGAAAGATGGAGATCCAAAACGTCGCGGATCCCGTGATGTCCGACACCAGGGTCCTGGTGAAGATCAAGAACTGCGGGATCTGCACGCTGGAGCAGCGGCTCTACACCGGCGATTTGACAATCCACTACCCGATCATCCCAGGGCATGAGGCGTCCGGGGAGATCGTCGAGATCGGAACGAGAGTGATCGGCGATTTCGAACTCGGGATGCGCGTCTCGCTCGATCTCGTCACTCGCTGCGGGCAGTGCTACTTCTGCCGGACGGGGAACTCGAATCTCTGCGCGAATCGATTCAAGCCGGGACAGCAGGTCCTGGGCGGATTCGGCGAGTACATCGCGGTCAGAGGATCGCAGGTCTATCCGATCGCGGACAGCTTGACGCTGCGGGAAGCCGCATTTTCGGAGCCCGTCGCGTGCTGCATTCGATCTTTGAAGAAGCTTCAAGTGACCCTGGGGGAGACCGTTCTGATCGTCGGCGCCGGCCCGATGGGGCTGCTGCATCTCCAGGTCGCGCGCTCCATGGGCGCTCGCGTCTTCGTCTCCGACCCCGACGCCGGCCGCCTTGAGGTTGCCGAGAGCCTCGGTGCCTTCGCCGGGATCGATCCCACGAAGGAGGACCTCCAGGAGATCCTCCGATCGGAGACCGGCGGGATCGGCGTCGACGCCTGTGTCGTCACGAGTCCGGCTCCCGCCGCCCTGAGTTCCGGTATCTCCACCCTGTCGAAGGGCGGGCGGCTCAACATCTACACATCGTACTTGGAGGAGATGCCGCTTCCCATGGATGCGAACTACGCGCATCGCAACGAGAGTCTGATCACCGGAAGCGAGGGCCGGACCCAGATCGACTTCCATCAATCGGTGAAACTGATCGGCTACGGCATGATCGACGTGAAGCCTCTGATCTCGAAGGTCGTGGGCTACGAGAACATCAGTGAGGGGATCGAGGCCGCGATGAGCCCGGAGACGCTTCGCGTCCTGCTTGAGCAATGATCCTCGTCTTGGATGTCGGGACGACCGTTCTCAAAGGCGCCCTGCTCGAGGAGGACGGGACACCGCTCGAGCTCGCGCAGAGATCCTTGACACTCTTGAGCAGCAGCTCCAGCGCGATCCATCACGAAACGGACGCCTGGGACTGGATCCGGGGAATCCGGGATCTCTGCGCCCAACTCGAGCTGTCGCAGGAGAAGAAGCCGTCGGCAGTTGTCGTCAGCGGAAACGGCCCGACGCTCGTTCCGATTGGAGACAACGACCGCCCCCTTCATCCGGCGCTGCTGTGGATGGATCGCCGCTGCATCGAAGAGGCGGCGACCATCTCCGAGATGAACGGCTTCTTCGTCGATCCGACGTTCTATCTCCCCAAGGCGCTCTGGTTCTTCCGACATGCGCCCGAGATCTACGAGAGAACGAAGTTCTTCTTCTCCTGCTCCGAGTACGTAGACTACCTGCTGACCGGAAACGCCGCGACGATCTTCCCGACGGAGGACTACGCGCGCTACTTCTGGACCGAAGACTCGGTGTCGAAGCTGGGAATGGATTGGGACAAGTTCCCAGATTCCGTCCCTCTCGGCGCCCACATGGGAGACACGACAGCGACGGCGAAGGAGATCCTCGGCGTCCCGCAGGGCGTGCCCGTCTTCGCCGGAGGGCCGGACTTCATCGTTTCGATCATCGGCACCGGAACGGTCGGCGCGGGCAGGGCCTGCGACCGGGCAGGGACATCCGAAGGCATCAACCTCTGCTCGGAGAAGACGACGGCCGACCCGAGACTCCTCTGCGTCCGCCACGTGATCGACGGGTACAGCAACATCTCGGGAATGGTTTCCACGTCGGGCAAGGCGCTGCAGTGGTTCAAGGAGATCACCGGCCAGAAGGACGTCCCGTTCGCGGAGCTGCTCGAGGGCATCCAGACGATCCCCGCGGGCTCGAACAAGCTCATCTTCCTTCCGTACTTGGCGGGAGAGCGCGCTCCCATTTGGGATCCGAACGCCCGCGGCACGTTCGTCGGGCTGACGATGAACCACGGCAGGCGGGAAATGACGCGCGCCGTGGTGGAATCGGTCGGATTCGCCATTCGAGACATCGTCACCGTGATGGAAGAGGTCGGCCTGCCCGTGACCGATATGAGGATCACCGGGGGGCAGGCAAAGAGCGACCCTTGGATTCAGATCAAGGCCGACATCACCGGAAAGCGCTTCCTGCTCCCGGTGATGAAGGACGCCGAGCTGTCCGGAGGGCTGTGCATCGCGCTCTTCGGGCTCGGGCGGTACGACAGCTTGGCCGAAGCCGCCGAGATGGCGGTTCAGATCGAGAGGACCTTCGAGCCGAACCGAGAGAACAAGCGGATCTACGATGACCTGTTCGCGATCTATCGCGAGTCGTACTTGGGATTGAAGGAGCCGTTCGCGAAGATCGGCGCACTGGACTAGGGAGGACCGACGATGAACGTTGGCAAGCAGATTCGGATGAACTCGCTCTTCAACAAGGCCACCGGGAACAGTGTGTGCATCGCCATGGACCACGGCGGCATCGCGGGGCCGATGGAGGGAATCAACGATCCCGCGAAGCTGGTCAAGCAGTGCGTGGACGGTGGAGCGGACTGCATTCTGACGACACGGGGCTTCGCGCGGGCGGCGGCCGACGCGTGGGACCGGCAGACGTCGCTTCTGCTTCGACTCACCGGAGGCTTCACGGTCCTCGGCGGGAAGTTCGAAGAGGAGATGATCTCGTCGGTTCAGGCGGCCGTCGAATGCGGCGCCGCCGGCGCGGCCGTCACCGTGAAATTCGGCCACCCTCGCGAGGGCGAGTTCACGCGGAATGCGTCTCTCGTCGCCGATGAATGCGCGCGGCTCGGGATGCCCTTGATGGTCGAAGCAATGGCCAAGGGAAAGGACCTCAAGTCCACTGACGTGAAGGGCGTCAAGCTCGCGGCTCGCGCGGCGATGGAGATCGGCGCGGACCTCGTGAAGACGTACTACACGGGAGATCCGGACTCCTTCCGCGAAGTCGTCGAAGGCTGCCCCGTCCCGATCTTGATTCTCGGCGGAGAGAAGACGGACAACGACGAGGACATCATCTCGGACGTCTACAACGCGATGCAGGCGGGAGCCCGCGGCATTGCAATGGGCCGCAACATCTGGCAGCGGGAGAACGTGCAAGCGATGATCGAGGCCATGGTCGGCCTCGTGCACAAGGACTGGAGCGTCCAGCAAGCGATGGATCACATCGGCTAGAGGCGGGCGATGCCGTACGTATCGTTCGCGTCGAACTTCTTGTGGGTCATGGTCATCGGCCTTCTCGGACCTTCCGTTCCGGCCATCGTTCACGGCCTGGGGATCTCGTATGCCCAGGCCGGCTTCCTGTTCACGCTCCTCTCGCTGGGTAGCCTCTTCGGAAGCAGTCTCGGAGCGATTGCATCGGACTACACGAACCGCAAGAGGATCCTCGCTTCGTTCTGCGGCCTGTTCGCCGTGGGGCTGATCTGTGTGGGGTTCGCTCCCGGATACGTCGCCCTCTGCCTCGTCGTCTTCGGCTTCAGCCTCTTCGGAAGCCCGATCGGCTCGATCGGGCAGAGCGTGATGCTCGACATGTACCCGACCCAGCGAAGTCGGTACATGTCGCTCCAGACGCTCTTCGCAGCGATCGGGAGCTTCGTCGCCCCGTTGCTCGTGGCGGTCAACATCGCAGGCGGCCTCTCCTGGAGATGGCCGTTCCTGCAGACGGCGGCGCTCGCGCTGCTCGTGATGAGCTTCGTGCTTCTCGCCAGGATCCCCGACTCCTCTGCCGATCACCGAACCCGCGCGCCACTTGCGACCATCCTGCGGAACCCAAACATGGTGATCGCGTCGATCCTCGTCTTCTTCACCGTCGCCGTGGACTTGGGCTTCTCTTACTGGCTGGCCGAGTACTTCAACACGGAGCTGGGCGTGAGCCTCCGCCTGTCGAGCGCGGCCGTGAGCCTCTACCTCATCGGCGTGATGTCAGCGCGACTGGCCACGAGCTGGCTCGTTCGCCGGGTGGCAACCAAACGGATCCTTGTGGCCGGGCTGCTGCTCGCATTGGCCTCTCTTCCGGCGTTCCTCCTGGTGTCCTCCGTGCCGCTGAAGGCCGCTCTGACCTGCATCTACGGATTGGGAGTCGGGCCGGTCTTCCCCCTGATCGTCTCGAAAGCCTCCGAGGAGTATCCCCGCCAGTCCGGAGCGGTGACAGGGCTCCTGTTCGGTTTCATGTCGCTCGGCGGCATGGTCTTCCCGCTGCTGCTGGGAATTCTCGCATCCGCCTTCGACATCGAGCGCTCCTACTTCCTCTCTCTCTCGGTCCTCGTTCTCCTCCTGATCGCCGTCCTCGCCTGGATCCGAGCGCGGAAGCCCCGATCCGGAGCCACCCCGGCCGAGGACGTCGGCCGCCCGGCTGCTGGCTGACCGCACCGATCAAGTTCGGATCCATTGACCCGAGCCCTGAGATCTACGGCGCGCAGGCCGCCCTCTCCGCGTCCGCTCCGTGAAGGAGGACCGGACGATCGGGATGTTCGTAGTCGATCATGACGTCGACGGACTCGCACGGGAGGTCTTCCCGCAGATAGTGGCGAAAGCTGGGGACGTACCGACGGGAGTACATGAACCGCACTTCCTCGTCGGACTTCCCTCGTTCCTCGGCGTCTCGAACGAGCGCACGGGCGACCTGCGTCTCGTCGGTGATGTGCAGCAAGATCGAATAGTCGAAGAGGTCGCGATACGCCCTCTTGCGCAGGTGCAGACCCTCCGCGACGAGAATCCCGTTGGAGTCGAGCTCCAGCCTCACGCGGTTCGTGTAGCTGTCGCTGCGCGGGTCGAGCAGAACCCGATCGAAGCGCAGCGTTCCCCGGCGATGGAACGGCCGGATCACTTCATCGACCCACGTCCGCTCGTCGAAGTTCCTGTGATAGACCTGGAGCCCTTCCGGAATCCCAGGCCCGTACCTGACCGCGTACGGATTGCAGAAGTCATCGATGGAGGCGCCGACGCAGCCGACGCCGAGACGCAGCAGCTCGCTGACCAGCGCGCGTGCCAGACGCGACTTCCCGGAACAGCCCTTGCCGTCGACCCCGACGACGAACCCGCCTCCCGCGTGGAGCCTGCGTTTCTCCAGGATGCTCTCGGCGAGCCTGCCTACAAGGTCACGGGGGCCATTGAGCTGGACGACAGGTCGTGTAGTCACACCCAGATTCTAGTCCATTCGGTGGAGGCAGGATCCCTGATCCGCTGGCACGCCAAGACGTCCGTGTCCGCCCTCGGATCGCCCCGAGCAAGAGCCTAGATCGCGAAGATCCCCGCCACCAGCGCCGCGAACAGCCCGATGGCAGCCGGGGCGGCGACGGTTCGCCAGAAACCGGCAAGCGACGACTTGAAGTACTCGAGCGAGACGGAGACACACGGATGAATCGGAGTCAGGATGTACCCCATGAAGACTGCGAAGTACGTCACCGCGAAGATGACGGGCGACATCGCGCCGTGGCCTGCCGCGTAGATCGGCAGGATAATCGACATCGGCGCCTGGATCCGTCCGGTGATCAGGCCAAGGACCGCTCCGACCACGACGCAGAGAACGACTGGCGGCAAGGCCATCCCTGCGATGCGTTCGGGAACCCCCGAGGCAGTGAACACATTCAGGAAGGCGAACATCGCCAGGATGATCAGCGCGTACTTCCACGGCTTCATCCTCCGGAAGATCGTGCGGAGCTGCCTCGCGCCCAATCGACCGACCGCGGTCGCCGCGACGAGGCTGACCGTCACGCCGACGATCGTACCGATCTCAGCAACGGGCAAATCGAGGGTGCTGCTCAGGAGAAGGTCGAGAAACGGCGCAGAGAGGATGATCGCCAGCGGAACGACGAGTCCAATCAGGGAGAACGGGCCGCTCTGAGAGAGGCGCCCACTCGCCCGCCGGAGGAGGAAGAGGTAGCCCCCGCCGACCGTGACCAGAAAGGCGGGCGCAAGATACGGAATCACAGCATAGACATCGAGACTCGCGACCTTCGCCGAGGCGATCAGTGCCGGGCCGAGCGGATAGACGAGGAGGAGCACGTGCCGGAACCAGATATTCGCTGCCGCTTTGACGTCGGGCGCAGTGTGCCCCGCGCCTCGTTCGATCAGCGGGGCGGACAGGAGCGTGCCGCCCGGCATCGGGAGCATCCCCAGCAGTGCCGGCGCGAACGCCAGGAACGGCCGGACGCCGATCCGCAGATTCTCGACCAAGCGGTCCATCTCCCCCGACGCCTCCATTGCTCCGCCGATCATCGGGATTAGTCCGACGATGACCGCGAGAAGGAGAACCGACGGATCGGAGATCGTCTGCCAGAGCGCCTCCCCGAGGGCCTGCGGCGACAACGTGAACGCAGCGAGGATTGCAGCAGCCATCGCCATCCCGAGGGCCAAGTTCCGGCGAGAAACGACGAGCATGAGGACGAGTGAAAGCGAGAATCCGATCCAAGCGACCATGGCTCCCCCATTCCGGTGCACGACGACGAAAGCAGTGAAGCGTATCCGAACCGCCGCGCTCCCTCATCTTCTGTGTCTCGGTCGCTTGTCGTGTACGCTAGCCGGGGTGATTCGAATGGCTGAACTCGAGGCGAAGGTCAGGGAGGCGCTGCGCGACGGACTACTCCCGTGCGCGTTCGCTTTCCGCGTATCGGAGGAGACGGGCGCGACGCCCGCGCACGTCGGCGCCGAGGCGAATCGGCTCGACGTGCGGATCTCGCGCTGCCAGCTCGGCCTGTTCGGATTCCAGGTCTTCGGACGCAAAGGGCTCGTGCAGAAGTTGGAGAAGGTCCCCGGCGACCTGACCGTCGCGCTGAACGGCGCTGCCTCCGACGGGCGAATCGCATGCGCCGCGCTCTGGCGGATCGCGGAGGCTCACGGCCTACCGCGCGTCGCCGTCGCCTGCGCCGCGGAGACGCTCGACCTCCGCATCACCCCCTGCCAACTCGGTTGCTTCTAGGGAGGACCCGTATCTCTCGCAAGGCCGCAAGGGCCGCAAAGGAGTGAC
>Ga0272441_10001169_pt1 | contig 56207 bp, 48 predicted proteins | sample SSMProp6N_FD_193582 | JGI IMG/M metagenome (GOLD analysis project Ga0272441, IMG submission 193582) | Marine sediment archaeal communities from Little Sippewissett salt marsh, Falmouth, MA, United States - SSM-Prop-6N | ecosystem: Environmental > Aquatic > Marine > Wetlands > Sediment ...
TGACTTCAAGCCCGGCGCGCAGAAAGAAGGTGCTGACACTTAAGAAGACCGCTTCGGAAATTCGGGACAGTCACCTATTTCAGAACGCGCCGAAATAGGTGACTGTCCCGAATTATGAGCGATGAGCGATGAGCGAGCCCGCTCGTCCTCGAGCCGGGCTGCCCACGATCCGCACTTGCCTCCATCGTGCGATCGAGGTGTTGTGTTATTCGAAGGCAGCCCGGGCCGGGGACGGCCGGGCTCGCACGGTCGCGATAGAGTTCAGCCGCGTACAATCGATTCCGGCCATGCGAGCGATCCTTCTCGTCATCCTCTTTTTCCTCCTGGGAATCACCAGGAAATCCGGGGAAATTCGGGACAGTCACCTATTTCAACGATGTCGATGATGATCACGAGACTGACACGGAGCGCACACCGGATCTCGACCACCGGGATCGGATCCTCTATGGCGCAACGGCCCTTCGGGTGGACATGGGCGCATACGAGCATTCGCCGGGGTGCATCGGGGACATCGACGACGACCAGGTTGTGAACACCGCCGACCTGATCCTGCTTCTGGGGGCCTGGGGCCCGTGTCCCGGCTGCCCGGAGGATCTCAATGGTGATGACATCGTGAACACGGCCGATCTGCTTCTGCTCCTGGGCAACTGGGGACCCTGCGGGAGCCCGGGGACGATCTCGCCGCCCCAATCAGTCCAGGACTGCATCCAGCGGTACGGCTTCGACCCGGAGAAGCTCGCCGCCTGCATCGAAGGAATGATCAAAGCGGGAACGCCTTGAGCGTACCCACTGACGCCGACCTCGACCCGAGTGCCGGAATGTGAACGCCAATACCTGAGCCCGATCGGTTCTCCGGTCGGGCTTTCTCCTGGTCCGACCACGCGCTGATCGAGTGGGTCGTCGTTGCGCCGTCAGGCGGGAAGCAGGCCCGCGGCGCGGAGGACGCGCACCAGCTCGGCCTGGTCTGACTCGTCGAAGGCGCCCACATCGTGGCTGTCCAGATCGAGCACGCCCCAGCAGACATCATCCTCGTCGATGAGGGGAATCGCGATCTCCGAACGGTCCAGCGGATCGCAGGCGATGTAGTCATCGCCCAGCTTGCCGGCATCGTCGACGATGCGGGCGGTGCGGAAGCGCAGGGTCTGGCCGCACACGCCGTGCAGGGCCAGGGGCGAGCAGGCGGGCTTGGGCCGGTGCGGGCCGAGGACGAGGCGTCGATCGTCCGGCTCGCCGGGCCGGTCGATGTAGAAACCGACCCAGGAAACGGCCTGGTCGGCCAGGGCGTCCCAGAGGGCATCGACGACGGCCTGCATGCGCTGCTCGCGGCCCCCGGAAGGTGCCAGCTTCGTCGCAATCGCCTCGTAGTTCCGCACGTATCCTGCCATGGCTGGATACATGGTAGGCGAGAAGGCCGCTGCCTGCACGCCGGCGCACCGCGGGGCGGGGGCGGGTCGCCTTTGCGGGAGACGGGTCTCACGATGGGTGCACGCGACGGGGACTTCGCCCGCCGGCGCTGCACCACGGCGTGGGTGGAATGGAGAAGCCGGCTCACCCGCCGGACATGACGTTGCCCATCTTGAAGATGGGCAGGAGGAGGGCCATGGCCACGCCGCCCACCACGACGCCCATGCAGATGACCATGATGGGCTCGATGTAGGCGGTGACCTGTTTCACGGCGCTGTCCAGCTCCTGCTCGCTGAACTCGGCGATGCGCTCCATCACGTCCCCGAGCTGCCCGGACCGTTCGCCGGAGGCGATCATGGAGGCGACGTTGGGGGGCACGTAGGGGCACTGATTGATGGCATCGCTGATCTGCTTGCCATCGCGCACGCCTTGTTCCATGTTGTCCCACAACTCGCCGTAGCATGCGTTATTGGTCACGCCGCGGCAGATGTCGATGATGTCCAGGAGGTTCACGCCGGCCGGAAGAAGCGTCGCCATGGTGCGGGCCGAGCGCGTGATGTAGAGTTGGGCGAACATCGGGCGCAGCACCGGCATGCTGAGGCGCAGCCAATCGCACAACCGCCGGCCGACCGGCTGCCGGACGAAGATGTACAGGCCGATTCCCACCACCAGCAGCGTCGGACCGTAGTACATGTACTGCGAGGTGAGGAAGTTGCTGGCGGTGAGCAGGACCTTGGTGGGTGCGGGCAGAGCGGCGGAGCGCTGCTCATAGATGGTGGCGAACCGGGGAAGGATGAACACCATGAGGAAGATGCTGAGGACGATGCCGGTGCCCATCATGAACATGGGGTAGCTCAGCGCGCCCTTGATCTGCTTGAGGGTGCGACGTTCCTTGTGGAGATACTCGCCGATGCGGCCGAGCATCATGGCCATGGTGCCGGAGGCCTCGGAGGCCTTCATCAGGCTGATCATCATGCGGGGGAAGACGCGCGGCCATTTGGCCATGGCGGCGGAGAACGTCTCGCCGCCGTAGATGTCATCGCGCAGGATCTCCAACACCGCGCGGAACTCCTTCTTCGCCGTCTGCCGGCAAAAGGCATCGAGGGCCTCGGCCAGCGGCACGCCGGTCTCGAGCATGACGGCCAGTTGCTGGCAGAAGGCGATGACGTCCTCGCGCCGGACGCGCTTGGCCGCCTCGTTGCGGCGGAGCTGGTCCGCATCGAGCGGGGCATCGGTCCGCAGGGGCTTGTCATCGATGGCCAGGACATAGCGGCCCTCGGCGCGGAGGCGCGCGCCCACCTCCTCGGCGTTGGCGGCGACCATCGAGCCGGTGACAATCTCGCCGGTGGCGGCCCGTGCCCGATAGGCGAAGGTGCTCTGCGCGGACATGATCTCTTGCCCTCCCGATCCGATCAGGTCACGGTGACGTGGAAGACCTCTTCGGCGGTGGTGAGGCCACCCTTGACCTTGCCCATGCCGTCGGCCCGAAGCGTGACGAACCCGTTGTGGACGAGAATCTCGCGAAGGTCCTGAAGGTTGGCCCCGCCGGCGATCGCCGCCAGCAGGCTCTCGTCGGGCACAAGCAGTTCGAAGACGCCGATGCGGCCGGCAAAACCCGTGCCGCGGCAGCGGCTGCACCCCTGCCCGCGGTAGAGCGACTCGAAGGGGCCGCAAAGCTCCTCGACCATGTTGCGGGTGATCGCATCCGGCTCATAGGACTCCTTGCAGTGGGGGCAGATCTTCCGCACGAGGCGCTGGGCGAGGACGCCGCGGAGCGTCGCCGCCACCAGATACGGCTCGATGCCGATGTTCACCAGGCGGGTGATGGCGCTGGGAGCGTCGTTGGTGTGCAGCGTGGAGAAGACCAGGTGACCGGTGAGGGCGGCCTGGGTGGCAATCAGCGCCGTCTCCTCGTCGCGGATCTCGCCCACCATGATGATGTCCGGGTCCTGCCGCAGCAGAGAGCGCAAAGCGCTGGCGAAGGTGAAACGCGCCTTCTCGTGGACGGCCGACTGATTGATGCCGCGGATGTTCGCCTCGATCGGGTCCTCGACGGTGCAGACGTTCAGATGCTCGGAGTTGATCATGCTCAGGACGGAGTAGAGGGTGGTGGATTTGCCCGACCCGGTGGGGCCCGTCACGAGCACGACGCCGTTGGGATGGTCGATGACCGTCTTCCACGTCTCCAGCGTCTCCACCGAGAAACCCAGCTTGTCGAGGGAGACGATGGCGTTGCGGTTGTCGATGATGCGGATGACCACCTTCTCGCCGAACTTGCCCGGCATGGTGGAAACGCGCAGATCGATGGGGCGCCCCTCCATCATGACGTGGATATCCCCGTCCTGCGGCACCCGCCGCTCGGAGATGTCCAGGTTGCTCATGATCTTGATGCGGCTGACGATGGCCGGGTGCATCTGATACGGCGGGTTGAGCTTCTCGAAGAGCTTGCCGTCCACGCGATAGCGGACCCGCAGGTGATGGTCATCCGGCTCGATGTGGATGTCCGAGGCGGCGTCCTGCACGGCCGAGTAAACCAGGTAATTGACGAGCTTGATGACGGGGCTGCGGCCGGCGACCTCCTCCAGGTCGGCGATCTCCGTCACCTGTTTCTCGATGACGGAGAAGTCCGCATCGTCGATGTCTTCGTAGATGTCGTCGATGACGAAGACGTTCGCCGCGGGCAGATAGGCGCGGTGGGCGGCCTCGATCTCGGAGGCGGTGGCGGCGACGATCTGCACGTCGTAATTGGTGAGGCGCTGCACCTCCTCGACGAGAAACAGGTTGGCCGGCTCGGAGACGGCCAGGGTGAGCACGCCGCGCACGAGGAACAGGGGCAGCACCTTGTGTTCCTCGACGAAGTCTCGCGGAAGCAGCTCCACCACCTTGGGGTCCGCCAGCTTGGCGGTCTGCGTGATGAACGGGACGCCGTAGCCCTCGGCCAGAACCTCCAGCACCTGCTGCTCGGTGGCGAAGTTGAGCTCCACGAGCACTTCACCGAGCAGCTTCTTGTGCCCCTTCTGCCGCTGATGCTCCAGGGCCTGTTCCAACTGGGGCTCGCTGATCGCGCCGCGGGCGACAAGCATCTCGCCCAGTTGCAGTCGGGTCGCGGTGTCGAAGGTCGAATTGGGCTCGGATTGCCGAATCATGGTCGAGGAGGCCCCCTCACCGCAGGCTCCTCGCCGCCGCCTCGATGCTCTCGTGAACGTCGAAGCGGCGATCCAGCCGGGTGATCTGCAGTATCTTCCTCACGGTCTCGTCCGGCCGCACGAGCTTCAGGCGCCCGCCGCGATCGGCCACGTCGTCAATCAGCCACAGCAGCAGTTCCAGACCGGCCGAATCGAGCAGTGTCAGGTACTCCATGTCCAGCACAACATCGCGCACGCCCGCCTCGAAACGCTCCTGGCAGGCCCGCCGGAACGCATCGGTCTGGTCGGCGGTGAGGGAGCCGCTGATGGTGAGAACGGTGATGGTGTCGTGATCCTCGTAACTCAGCTTCATGCCGCATCCTCTCGTACCCGCAGCGCATCGGTGCTGGCCTCCAGGGCCTGATGCTCGACGACGAGCTCATCGAACGCACCGAAATCGAGCCTGATGAAGATCGGCGCGAGTTGGGGATCGAACTGCGTTCCCGCGCACCGTTCGATCTCCTTGAGCACCTCGTCGCGCGAAAGTCGCGTCCGATAGGTTCGGTTGGAACTCATCGCGTCGAAGGAATCGGCCAGCGTGATGAGCCGGGCGATCAGGGGGATGTTCTCCCCGGCGAGCCCGGTGGGATAGCCGCGTCCGTCGAACCGTTCGTGGTGGTAAAGCACCCCGGGCAGGATGTCGTCCAGTTGCGGAATGTCCTTGAGGATCCGATAGCCCATCTCCGGATGCCGGCGAATCCACTCGAACTCCTCTTCGGTGAGCTTGCCCGGCTTGAGGAGGACCCGCTCGGGGACGCCGATCTTGCCCACGTCATGCACGAGTCCGGCGATCCGCATGCGCGAGACCATGTGCTCGTCGAGCCCCACGGCCCGGGCCAGTTGCTGGGTGAGGTGCGCCACCCGCTGTGAGTGACCGCAGGTGTAGCGGTCCTTGGCGTCGATGGAGGCGGTGAGCGCCTCGAGGGTGCCGAGGAACATCGCGTTGAGATCGTCGTAGAGCGCGGCGTTCTCGAGGAAGATGGCGGTGTGGCTGGCGGTGGCCCCCAGCAGCTTCATATCGACCGATGAGGCCTTGGTGTCCTCGCCCTGCTTGTCCCCGGCGATGGCCAGGCCGATGACCGTGCCGTCGCTGCTGATGGGATGCACCAGGGCCGACTGGCCAAAGGCGACGTAGTCGGCATGCTGGGGGTTGGAGGCGGGCTCCAGCACCACCGGCGCATCGGCCTTCGCCTCGGCCAACAGCTTGTCGGCCAGGGCCTTCATCTTCGCCTCCGGCTGGGCGGTCTCGCCGGCGAAGACAAAACGGCCGGCGAGCTTCTTCAGCCGCTGGGGATCATCGGCCAGCACCACCCCGATCCACGCATAGGGCAGCGTGGCCAGAAGCTCCTCACAGGCGATGGCCACGAACTTCTCCGGCTGCTCCACCACCGTCATACTCTGGATGATCGTGTAGAGCAGGCTGATCTCCTCGTACGACTCGGCGAGCTGCTGGCTGACGCTCTCCATCGCCCCGCCGTCCGAGACCAGGCGCGTCTGGTCCTCATGGGCGAAGCGCACCATCGCCGCCAGGCGGGGCACATCGGCCTCCGCCGCCGGCGGAAGCTGGGCCAGCAGACGCTTGCAGAGCTCGTAATCCAGGTGGGATCCCTGACAGAGGGCCAGCAACTGCTCCGATTCCAGGAGCTGACTGGTGGGGATGACGGCCAGCGAATAGCCGTAGATACGGCGGCGATTGACCAGCGGGATCGGCGCCAGCCAGACGCCGGGCAGCACCTGCGCCACGCCCGGCTCGGCGGTTCCCGCCCACTGCTCGGCGGCCTGCGTCACGGCTCGAGCGAACAGCGGCGAGGCGCAGAAAAGGTCCGACAGCCAATCGCGACCGAGGAGTGGCTTGGCCAGCAGCTCGCCCGTCTCGCTGCAGGCCAGCAACAGCATTCCCACGTCGCGCAGGCGGTATTGCAGCGCCGCGCTGGCGGAGCACGAAACAAGCTGTGTGTCTTTGGCCCTCACGCTGCCTCCGGTCTGCCCGCAGAATCAGGGTCCCCCGGGCCGCCCACCAGCAGCGATTCCACCTGCTGAAGAATGGCGCGGGGACTGAAGGGCTTGCTCAGAACATCCTTGATATTGCCGATCGCCAGATCCTCATCGTCCAGTGCATACCCGCGGGCGGTGAGCAGCACGACGGGAATCTGCGCGGTGGATTCGTTCTCGGCCAGGGCCCGGCACAGCTCCACCCCGGTCATGTAGGGCATCTGGAAGTCGGTGATCACCAGATCGGGCTGCTCCCTGCACGCCAGCTCGAACGCCTCCTCGCCGTCCACCGCCGTGAACGCCTCATAGCCGGCGTTGCGGAGCTTGATCGAAAGCACCTGAAGAATGTGGGCTTCGTCGTCAACGACAAGAACTTTCTGAGCCATCGACCTTCCTCCGTCAGGCGGCCTTGCGCGAACCGGCATAGCGCATGGGAATGGAGAACCAGAACTTGCTGCCCATGCCCAGCTTCGACTCCACGCCGATCTGTCCGTGATGGACGGTCTCCACGATGTGCTTGCACAGGCTGAGACCGAGCCCGGTTCCCTTGGCCACCCGCTTGTAGTTCTCCACGCGGAAGAACTTCTCGAAGAGCTTGGGCAAGGCGTCGGGCGGGATGCCCAGACCGGTGTCGGACACCGACGCCACCACGCTGCGCGTCAGGTTGTCCGAGTCGGCGGCCACCGTGATGCGGCCGCCCGCCGGCGTGTACTTGACGGCGTTGGACATGAGGTTCAGGAAGACCTGATAGAGCATGTCCGCATCACCCTCGACGCAGAGATCCACATCGGCCACCCGCGCGTTGACGGAGATGCCCTTGTCCCTCGCCTGCGGCTCGATCGTGCTCACCGCGCGCTCGATGAGGGGCTTGACGTCCACGTTCTCGCGCTCGATCTGCACAATGCCCGCCTCGATGCGGCTGATGTTGAGCATGTTGTCGATGAGCCGCCCCAGGCGATCGGTCTCGTTGTGGATGATCCGGTAGAACTCCCGCCGCGATTCCTCGTCGGTCGCCTCCCCGTCCACCAGCATCTCCACGTAGGCGCGGATGGAGGAGAGCGGCGTGCGCAGTTCGTGACTCGCCTTGGAGACGAAATCCGTCTTCATCTGGGCCAGCTCACGCTCGCGCGTCAGATCATGGAGGACCGTGACCACGCCGGCGACCTCGTGCTTGTGGTTCTCCACGCAGGAGAGCGCCACGTCATAGACCACGCCCCGCTTGCCCTCGCCGTGCGCCGACCCGCCCAACTCCAGCTCGATGTGGCGGCACTCGTTGACGTTCCCGTTCTCGCGCACGTCCGCAACCATCCGGCGCAGCCGCTCGTCGGCGATGAGCCGATCGATGGGTCCGTGCATCGCCTCTTTCAGGTCGAAGCCCAGGATGTCCGCGGCCGCCTGGTTGGCCATGACGACCTCCTTGAAGGCGTCAGTGACGAGGACGGCGTCACGAAGCACGTTTAACACCGCCTCCACCTGGCGGCGCTCGGCCTCGGAGACGTGATGGCGAATCTCCAGGTCGCGCAACTGGTTGCGCATCGCCTGCTCACGCTGGCGGAACCGGTCTATCGCGCCGGTGAGGGCGTGGATGATGGGGCTGAGCCATTTCGGCCCGTCGTACTCCGTCATCTGATCGTTGGAGGAAGTGCTCTCGATATAGCCGCGGAGATGAGAGACGGAACGATCAAGCAGCACCCCGAGCGGGATCACCACGGCGGCAATCGACAGCCCCACCGCGCTCGAGACGATCAGAGCATGACTGGCCAATCCCAGCTTCCCCGTCGGGAGGACCGACTCGGCGACGATGCACGCGCCCGCCGCGAGACCGGCCACCACCACGACGATGCATAGGCTGAATATCTTCCCCGCCTTCAACTCTTCTCCTTCCTCCCGGCAGAGCCTCTGGCCCGCCGGAGCCGCCTGGGGACGGATCCCCGCAACGGACGGGCGGTCTGCGGCTCCACATCTTTCGTCCCGAAGCTGCCGCCACCTCCTATCTCACTCGACGTTGGCCAGGCGCAGACGCCTCTCCAGTCTCTCCTGGAGCAGGAGAGCCTCGCTGCTCTGGGGGTCGATCCGCAGGGCGCTGTCGTAGGCGGCCAGCGCTGCCCGTGGTTGACCGGCCTGCTCGTGGGCGCGCCCCAACAGCAGATGCGGCAGGACGACCTCGGGCGCCAGGTCGGCGGCCTGCCGCAGTTGATTCACCGCCTCTTCCAACCGTCCCTCGCGCTGCTCGTAGAGGCCCTTGAGCATGTATCCCTCGTAACGGTCCGGCACGAGGTCGATCGCCCGCACGCCGCACTGGGCCATGCGCCGGTAGTCCCCCAACTGCCAGGCCAGCGTGCCGAACTCCATCCAGATGGACGGATCGGCCGAGGCAAGCTTCGTGAGGGCCAGGAACCGGTTATAGGCCTCCGCCGAACGGCCGAGCATGGCCAGACATCGCGCTTCCAGGTGCATCAGGTCGGTCCGTTGCTCCTTCAGGCGCTCCTGCAACAGCCGGACGGTCTCAAAGCACTGTCCGTACAGCTCGGCGCTGTATTGAGCCCAGGCAAGCTCCTCCATGAGCATGATGTTGTCCGGATCGAGCAGGCGGGCCTCCTCGTAGAGACGCGCCGCCATCCTGGCATCACCGTCCAGCAGGGCGATCTGCCCCAGCAGATGGCGCAGGGCGGCATTGTGCTCGAAGTAGGCCAGGCGGGATTCCACCAGCCCTTGCGCTTCGTCGAACTCGCCCAGGGCGATCAGCGCCTCGGCCGTCGCCAGCAGGTATTGCACGTTGTCGGGCTCGATCTCATAGGCCTGCTGGTAGTGCTCAAAGGCCTGCTCGTCGTCGGACCAGCGCTGGAAGACGATGCCGGCGAAATAGTGGGCCTCGGCGAGCTGCCGATCCTTCTCCAGCGCGGCGAAGAACGACTGGACCGCCGGCTCCAGGCGGGCCGTCTCCAGGTGGATCCTGCCTTTGAGCAGGTCGAACTTCGCGACCTCCGGAGCCTGCGCGATCGCCCGGTCGATATCGCGCAGCGCGCGGTCGAACTGCCCCGCGTGAAATTCCTGCTCGGCCTGGTCGTAGGTGAACTGTGCGCTGTAGGTGTTCATGCGCTGGCGCGCCTCGGCGCGTGCGTCCAGGCCCGCTTTTGTCGGCCCGCAACCGACCATCAGCGCCGCGAGGGTCAGACATTCAATGGCCAGGAGTGGTCGTGTACACATGCTCTGTCTCTCCAGGGAGCGAAAACAACGTTCGACCAGACTCCCCCTCCCTTGGGCAATTCTCAATCGAGCGGCGTGTCCCGGGTCTCGGCCTCGACCAACTCGTCCTCAACCGCCGCATCACCGTCCACCCCGGCCGTCATCTGGCCTTCGAACGGCGAGAGATAGGCCAGGCCGAGGGCGGTGAAATACTCATGGATGAACCGATCGATGAACTGATCCCGTTCCGCCTCGGTGAAGGTGATATCCGCAAATGTCCCCTGCGGGGCGGCCGCGAATTCCTCGGCGCCCGGGAGGGCGGGCGGCGCCGGCTCGACCGGCGCCTGGACGAACTGGAACTCCTCCTGCGCCGGCTCGGTGCTCTCGGCGGTCACCGCCCCGGTTCCGAAAGTCGTGTCGAAGAACGCCACGTCCTTCTCGAGCGGCAGGCCCGCGTCTGCCTCGCCGGTCATCTCCTCGACGGGAACCAGTTCGCCCAGTTCCTCGCGGAAGATGTGCTCCAGGATGCTGCGCTCGTGCCGCTGATCCTTGGCCCCGATGACGCGCTCGCGGAACTTGATCATCTCGGGCTGGGCCGACTGCAGCCGCAGCGAGTTGTTGATGTAATACAGAGCCTTGTCGAGGTCACCGCGGTTGAACGCCGCCATCGCGCGGTTGTTGTGATCGGAGGTCTGCTTCTCCCGGCTGAAGGGGAGCAGCCCCTGGCGGGCCCCGACCCGCGCGCGATCGCTGTAGGCCTGCGCCTCCTCGCCCATCGCCCAAAGCGCATCGTCATGCACGATGGAGGGAGTGATGAGGAACATGATCTCCTCGCGCTCGACGGCATCGTCCTGGCCCCGGAACATCGCGCCCAGAACGGGGATGTCGCCGAGGAGGGGCACCTGACGGCGGGTGATGCTGGTGGACTCGCGGAACAGGCCGCCGAGCACCAGCGTCTGGCCGTCCTTGATGCGCACGTTCGTGGTCAGTTCGTTGGTGAGCTCATCGGGAATGGTGACCTGCAGTCCCTGGGCGTCGGTGACGGTGCGCAGGCTCGCCTCCGAAACGCTGGGGTACAGCTCCATGCGGATCATGCCGTTGCGGGCGATGAACGGGCGGAACATGAGCTGAATGCCGGTGTCGAGGAACTCCACCGTCTGGGTGGTGGTGGTCTCGGTGGCGGTGGTGGACAGGTAGCCCACGCGACGGCCGACGAGCACCTCGGCCCGCTGGCGGTTGAGGCACATGATCTTCGGCCGCGAGAGCACGGTGGTGTCCGTCACCTGATCGAGCACGCGCAGGAAGATGGAGAAGTCATCGCTCATGACGCCGATCTTCAGGCCGCCCGGGCCGGCGGTGCCGCCCACCGTCTGCTGGAGGGCGGCCGCCTTGTTGTCCTCGGGCTGGAAGCCGCTGGTCTCATCACCGCCGGCCAGCAGGTTGTTGACGCCGGACAGGGGATTGGTGAGATCGATGAAGTTGACATCGCTGAGGATGGAGAAATCGATGCCGAAGGCATTGGCCTCATCCAGCGACGTCTGGAGAATCGTCGCCTCGATGAGCACCTGCTGGGGAGGCATGTCCAACTCCTCCAGCATGGCGGCGATGCGATCGAGATTCTCCGGATAATCGTTGACGACAAGCTTGGCGCTGAAGGCGTAGCCGTCCTCCCCGACATCGGAGGAGGTGGGCTTGATGCCGGGCTGGACATCGCCGCGGAATGAGCTCTTGCCGCTTTCGCTCAGCAGGGGGGTGATGAACTCGTTGCCGTCGGTGGCGGAGAGGTAATCCAGCTCGAAGATTCGGCTCTCCGTCTTCCGCTTGGCCTCTTCCATCTCGGCCAGCTCGGCCAGCGTGTAGATGTAGATGAAGTTGCCGTCCTCGATGTAGTCGTAGCCGTTGACCTTGAGAATGGCGTCCAGGGCCTCGTAGAAGCTCACGTCATAGAGATTGGCCGAGATCGTCGCGGAAACGCTCTTGGACGTGATGATGTTCTTCTGGCTCTGGATGGAGAGCATTTCGAGAACCTGGGCGAGATCGGTGTCCTGAACCGCAAGCGTGACGGTGTCGTAGTCGGTTACCTGAACCTGCTGTCCCGCCTGTTCGCCCGCCTCTTGCCCAAGCGCCGGAACGGCCGCGAGTGCGCAGACCGCACAAACGGACCGGATGCGCCCAAAAAAACGACTGCCAGAGAATGTGTACTTCGCGTTCATGACTGGGTGTACTCCTGCCTCGCCGGGTAGCTGTTGACCGAACTCAGCCCCCTGGGGCGTTCATCTTCAGTTCGAATCGGCGGCCCTCGTAGACCAGCACCACCGACCGTTGCCTCACTTGAGCGAGCGTGAAGAAGATCTGCTCGCCGCCGACGGCCGGAACCCGGGCCCCCTGCTGATAGGTCTTGCCGCCAATCACCGCCAGGGACGCGCTCCTCATGGCCGCGTCCAAGGTGAACTGGTCAACCAGAGCCTGGATCCGGGCCCTGAGCCGGGCTTCGGCTTGTTCAGGATCTTCGGCCTGTTGCGCCCCCGACTTCGCTGGTTCTGTCGCCAAGTCGCCAACAGAGGTCGGTCTGGGGAAGTGCCGGTCGCTGATGACGAACGGGTCCCGCTGGGGGGCAAAGGCCAGCGCCACCGGCACGGGACACGTCTGGCGGTTATCGGACTCTTCTGTTGTCTGGGGCACCGGAGTCTGGGCCGCCGCCGGCGCCTCCTCATCGGCCACTGCGGTCCGGGGCATATTGGAGATCACAATCAGCCGGGCCCACAGAAGCAATCCCAGCCCGACCATGACGCACAAGGCGGCGAACTTCCTGCGATCGGCGGTGAGTTGAACCCACAAGCGCCTGAGCATCAGCATCATCTCAACTGCCCTCCTCCGCCGGCGGCGGGTCGTAAATCACCTCCAGCCCCACCGACGCGGTCAGCACCGGCACGCCCGACCCGTCACCCTGGCGCTCCGCCGCCATGCGCACCGACGAGACACGCACCAGCCGATCCATGAGCTCCGCGGCGCGAATCAGGGCGAAGACCGAGTCGAACGTCGCCTCCAGGTCCACCGTCAGCGGCATCGCCCGCTCGGTGAACGTCTCGCCCACCGCGGCGTCGCAGGGACTGCCCGCGGTAAACGTCTGATCGAGCACGGTGCGCCCGTCCACGGGCAGCGAGAGCTTCCGCATGAGCCCGGCCACGTCCGGCGTCCGGGGAATGAACTTCAACTCCTCGTCCACCCGGCGCCGGAGCTCGTCCAGTTCATCGGAGAGATCCGCGACCACGCCCGTCTGATCCGCCAGGGCGGAGATCTTCTGCTGCAGTCTGGCGATCTCCTGCCGGACCGCGCGCGTCTCCCGATAGTTCGGCCACACGAGCAGGGCTCCGCCGAGAACCAGCACCAGCAGCGCGCCGGCAATCGCAAAGAACAGGTGCTTGCTATCGCTCATGATCCGGCTCCTCCATGACGGCAAGATCCGGCGGAGACGAGAGGTCGCCCGTCACCTCGTACGCGGCCTCCAGATCGATCCGGAGACTCAGCCGGAACTCACGCGCGGTCAGGCCTCGCACGTCACGCGTGCGACTGAAGTCGAGACTGACCTCGCGAAGCGGCGGGGTCTGCTCGAGTTGCGCGACGAATTCCGCGATCGCCCGGTCGTCGGGGGCGAACCCGGACAGCTCGGCACTGAGGACGCGCGGCGGCGCCGCCTCGGAATCCACCGTGCCCTTCCCCCGCGGTGATCGAACCGCACGTCGGACACCGGCGTCCATGTCGATGCGATCCAGCGTCACGCCCTCCGGCAGTTCATTGATCGTGGTGGCCAGGATCGCGCTGATGTCCAGCGGGGCGGCGATGCGCTTGTAGCGCTGAATGGAATCCTCCACCTCGCCGATCCTGGCTCGCAGCTCCTTGGCCTGCTCCTCGGCGGCCAGAACGAGATTGGCCCGCTCCCGCGCCGCCTCGAACTCCCCGCGGGCGCGGTCCAAGGCCAGACAGACGTGGGTGGTGGCCGCGATGACGATGATCAGGGAGACCACCGTCGCGGCTACATACCGCCCGGTCCGCAGGCCGGCCTGGCTTCGGGCGCGTATTGAATCGGGCAGCAGGTCGATGCTGTGCTGTTTCATGCCGCCCCCCTTCTCGCTTCCATGCTCGGCTCGTCCTTCTCAGATCGCTTGGCGGGACTCAGGCCCCGCGCGCTCAGCCCTGCGGCCACCGCCCACGAGGCCGCGGGACCGGGGGTCCGATGCAGCTTGCCGCGAATCTGCTCAGTGAGGCCCTCCAGCGTGGCCGCCGGTTCGTCAAACGCCACGGGTATCTTGCAGGCCTGCTGAAGCACCGTGTCCAACTGCGGCTCCAGGCCGTCACCGCCGGTGAGAATGATCCGCTCCGGCGGATGGCCGCGGAACGTCACGCCGTAGTAGCGCAGGCACAGCACGACCTCCTTGACGAGATCGCCGATCAACGGGCGAACCGCCTCGAAGACCGCTCGATCCGTGGCCGCCTCGACCGGTGTGTCGGCGCCGCCGGGCGCCACGAGCGCGGCGATGCGCGCCGCGCGAAGCTCCGCCGCCGCCCGCTCGTCCAACTCCAGATGCTCCACCACCGCCTGATTGAAATGGTGGCCGCTGATCGTGATCGACTTGACGAAGGCGATCTGATCGCCGCGCAGAATCATGACCATCGAGCCGGAAGCGCCGACCTCCACCACCACGCGGACCTGGCCGCGATCACTCTCGCGGCGGCAGGAGCGGGAGAAGATCCGCGCCAGGGCGTTGAAATCGGTGTCCACGGCGACCGGCCGAAGACCGGCGGCCATCACCGGCGCCAGCCGCGCCTGCAGGCTCGCATGGGACGAGGCGATCAACAGGATCTCCTCGCGGGTCTCCCCGCTCTGCAGGGATGCCCCCGTGCGGATGTAATCGGCCTCCATTGCCTCCCGATCGAAACCGAAACGCTGGGAGGCCTCCCACAACGCCGCCTGCCGAAGCTCCGGCTCCGGCATGGACGGCAGGCGGATCGACTGCAGGCGCACATCCGAGCGCGGCAGGCTCACGACGCAGCGCCGGCCGGTGAAGCCGCCGTTGGTGATGGCGGCGTGGAACTGCTGGGTCAAGGCGTGGTCCGCCTCCTGCCCCGGGGCCTCCCCCTGTGTCCGCCGCGGCAGATCCACACGAGCCGCCCCGACCACGTGCAATTGGCGATGGTGTTCGCGGACCTGAAGCAGCTTGATGCCGCGTGATCCGATGTCCACCCCCAGAAGACCGATTGATGATGAGAAACGTCCTGCGAACACGCTGACCTCCTCCTCCGGTGATCGGCCGTCTCCTCTCCCGGCCCCAGTTAGCCGCCCATCTTCCGTACCGTGAGCTTTCCGGTGAACGGAGAGAGGGTGACCTCGTAGTCGTCATCGTCGGCGGTGAGGACGATCGTGCCGCCGGTGCCGGGCAGCCCGCCGGAGCGGATCGTTCCTCCCAGCGGGTCGTAGACGGTGTCGGCGCCGTCGCCGCCGATGCCCTCGCCTGCGCCGTCGATGTTGACGGAGGTGATCGTCACGCCCTCGAAGCGATCGTCGGCGGTGAAGTCGATGACGTAACGTCCCGCCTCGCTGGCGGTCGCGAGCGGATCGTAGACATAGTCGGCCGTCGCCTCGTTGAACTCTTCGGCGTAGTTGCCCTCATCGACGCGGAGCAGACAGTACCCGCGCCCGTCGCCGTAGAAATGCACGCGACGGTATTCCTGATGCGCCAGGGCATCGGATTGGGCGAAGCTGAGGTCGGCGATGAGCTGCCGCACCGCCGCCTGCACCGTGAGGCTGTTCTGATCGACCAGATGCGGCACGAGCAGCGCGCCGGCCAGCCCGAGCACGGCAATGACGATCAGCAGCTCGATCAATGTGTAGCCTCCCCTCCTGGACTCGGGTGGATACAGGCGATCGGTCATGCAATTCCCCTCCTGATCGCGCTCGCTCAGCGCGGTGGGGTTTCCAGCTTGATCTCGTCCAGGTTTGTCACGTAGACCTTCAGCTTGCCGCTCTCCAGCAGTTGTCGTTGGGCGTCCACGGACCGTTTCAGGTTCGCCAGCGCATCGATCATCTTGTTGCGCTGTTCGGCCGCGTTCGGGATGACAGGCGCCATCGCCTGCTTCGTGCGTGACTGGGCGGCTGCGGTGGAAGCCAGCAGCGGCTGCGAGGCGATCTGGGTCCACAACAGCCCCGTCAGCAGAACAGCGTTGACGGTCAGAATGACGTTCAGATAAGTTCCTCGCCGCATGGTCGGTCACTCCCTCATGCCTCTTTCTTTGGGCGCATGAGCACATCCACGAGCACGGATGCCTCGTCTGGACCATCGACCAGATCCGGCGCCCAGGTGAGCGAGATCCGCAGCAACGCCCGCCCGTCCCCGCCCTCGGCGACGCGCTGCACCTCCATGGTGGCGACGGAGGAGCCGAGGACGCGCTGCCGCACATCCGGCCGGCTTCGCCAGGCGGCGCAGAACGAGGCGCTGCCGATATCGGACTCCTCGCCAATCCAGCCCACCGCCTTCGACTCCGGCGCCTCATCGGCCTCGTCGGCCTCCTTCAAACCGAAGAACGAGATGGTGCGAAGCACTTCGCTGTGCGTGATGACGGCAGCCTCGGCCGGGTCGATCCGACCCGGGTTGGCGCCGTCCTCCAGCCACACGACAAGCTCCAGATACGGGCTGGCCTCGCGCCGGTGCACGGCGAGGACTTCCTTGCTGCGGCTGACCAGCGAGCCAAGCGTCTCGATCATCTGCTGATGGGCGGGCAGGCGGGCGATCACCGGCTCGGGCCGCGCCGAGGATGAGGCGTGCAGATAGGCCGGGGTGACGATCACCGCCGTCGCCGCCAGCGCACCGATGAGGGAGATGGTTACGAGCAGGCCGACCGTCGCCCCGCCGCGGGACGGACGGCGGGGCGCTCCTCGTCGCCCCTCGTTCGGATTGTGACCTGCATGCGACATGATCCGTCTGGCCGAGGCGGGCAAAGAAACGCCCGCGGGAAGAAAAAGACGCCGCCGCGTTTGCACGCACCGACGTCTGAGTTCCGGTGAACTGAGTGGGTGAAAGTTAGAAGTCGAACACGCCGTCACCGTCACCCTCGACATCGTCGGGATCGGCTGCGGTCAGGTCGGCACCGTCCCACATCCAGCCGACACCGGGACCCGGCGCCGCCGCCACGAGCGAGGAGGGCGGGTCGTTGAACGGGTTGAGCGGATCCTGCTGGATGTAATCCTCGTTGACCAGGTCGGCCCACTGCTGGTTGATGAGGTCGGAGACCTGCCCGCCGTGCTTGACCCGGTACAGCTCGATCTGGCTGCGGAGGGTCTGAAGCTGGCTCTTGACGCTGGACAGCATGGCCTCCTGGGAGGCATCCGTGAACTGCGGGATGACGATCGCGGCAAGAATGCCGAGAATGACAACAACGATCAGAATCTCGATGAGCGTGAAAGCTCGCTTGGTGCTGCGCGTACGCATGTGACCTACTCCTTGACGTTCCTTGCTCAGTGAAGATGGTTGGCGGCCGTGATCCTCTCCCTCCTCGGCCTCCAACCGACTCGCGGCGCGTGGCCCACGCTGGGTCCGGCCGGTCGAGCCGCCGTCCTGTCGGGCCGCCAGGCCGGCGGTGCGCCCCCCACACCCCTGCGGCCCCCATCGCCGTCCCCTCCGGCGGCGATGAAGCCCATCCAACGGGTCGCAGGCGGGCACAGGTTCAATGCACGATTCGTATCGTCCGTTCGCAAGCGGATGTCGAGCATCGGGCCGCTGCGGCCCGCCCCCCCGGCCGCGCAGGCCGACCATCTTCCGCAGCCGGCACAGCGAACCGCCGGTAACGCCCGGATAGCACGGGCCGGCCTTCATATCGGACAACTTGGATGACATGTCCCCCGCCGGCCGGGTTACCCGGCCCGGGGCGGCCAAAAAACAATCCCTCCGGCGCGTCCGTGCGCAGAAGGGACTGCATTCAGCCGAAGGGCGGTCCTTCGACGGAAGTCATGGCGGTACTCAGGCGGCAAGCCGCTGCTCGAAGCCGATGGCCACGTGATAGCCGTGCCCGCAGGGGGCGCAACGCATGACCACGCCCCGCTTGGCGATGTATCCCGGGGCCTGGAAGCCGATGGAGACGGTGGACCCGAGGGGGATGACGGTATCGCTGACCGCTCCCAGCCCGCCCTCGGAATAGTCGAGCATCTTCAGCGTGTGCATCCGGCCGAAGCCGTCGCCGGCCAGCTCGAACACCGTCGCCACCCCTTCCAGCCCCCAACGGTCGCATTGGCGCCGTTCAAAGCGGAGAGGCTCACAGGCGTCCCGCTCGCCGGCCGGTTGGGGCTGATCTAGTCTCTTGGTCACGGAGGTTCTCCTTGACGGAAGATTCTGTCTGGGAATTTTCGGACAGATCGGCCTGCCGCTTCAGTCTTGCCATCGAGTTTGCGCCGCGATTATGGGATCCTGCCCCGGCGCCGGCTCGCCGCGGCCGCCGGCGGCGGTACACTTCCCCGTTTCGTCGAAATCCATCCCTCAAAAGGCCCATTGTTCGAGGTCCGCCCAGATGCTCCGCATAGCTCCTTTCGCCGCAATCCGCCCCCTGCCCAACCAGGCCGCCCGCGTGGCCAGCGTGCCCTACGACATCGTCAGCAGCGCCGAGGCGCGCCGACTGGCCGAGGGCAATCCCATCAGCTTCCTCCACGTGGTCAAGCCCGAAATCGATCTGCCCGAGGGCACCGGCCTCTACGACGACGCCGTCTACGCCAGGGCCAAAGAGAACTTCCAGCGCCTCCTGGACGCCGGCACCCTGATCCGCGAAAAGGAGCCGACGCTCTACCTGTACCGGCAGGTGATGAACCATCGCGAGCAGGTCGGCCTCGTCGCCTGCTGCCACATCGATGACTACGCCAACAACCTCATCAAGAAGCACGAGAAGACGCGCAAGGAGAAGGAGGACGATCGGACACGGCACGTCAAGACGCTCAACGCCAACGCCGGCCCCGTCTTCCTCACGTACCGCGATCGTGTCGATATCGACAATCTGGTTGAGAGGGATATGAACGCCCGGCCGCTGTACCACTTCGATGCGCCCGACGGCGTGACCCATACGGCCTGGGCCGTACCCGACCCGAAGCCGTACGTCGATGCCTTCCGGGAGGTTCCCTGCGCCTACGTCGCCGACGGCCATCACCGCTCGGCGTCGGCGGCCCGCGCCGGGGCCGAGAAGCGCGCGGCCAACCCCGACCATACGGGAAACGAGGAATACAACTGGTTCCTCACCGTCCTCTTCCCCGCCGGCCAGCTCAGGATCCTGCCCTACAACCGCGTCGTCCTCGACCTGAACGGCCGGAGCGTCGCGGAGGTGCTCGAGGGTCTGCGGCAGGTCGGCTCGCTCAGCGAAACGGATGAACCCGCCCCGGAGAAGCCCGGCATCTTCTGCTTCTACCTGGCCGGCGCCTGGCATCGCCTTCAACTGGAGGCGTCTTCCATCGACCGCGCCGATCCGATCGAGTCGCTGGACGTGGCGCTGCTGCAGAATCGCGTGCTCGAACCGGTCTTCGGCATCGATGATCCGCGCACGAGCCAGCGCATCGACTTCGTGGGCGGAATCCGCGGCACAGGCGAGCTGGCGAAGCGCGTCGACGCCGGCGAGGCCGCGGTCGGCATCTCCATGCATCCGACCACGATCGAGCAGCTCCTGACCGTGGCCGACGCGGGGCTGGTGATGCCACCCAAGTCCACGTGGTTCGAGCCCAAGCTCCGCAGCGGGCTGTTCGTACACACCCTGGACTGAACGCCGCACGCCGGGGAGTGGGACGGGCGTCCCGCCCGTCCGTCTGACCACTGCCGCACCGCCAGAAGGCGGTGCAAATGACAGGTCCGGGCCCGCGACGCACGGCCGGGACGGCCGTGCCACCACTGCGATTCCCCGCGAGTTTCGCCCTTCCCGGAACAGCCCGGAAGCCGGGGAAGCGATACAATCTTCCGCTCCCGGCCGCATGCGCCGCGCCGGGGCAATCGTGTGGGATTCAACCGTATTCAATTCGGGAAGGGTGCTATGAAAATCCTCATCGCTGACAAGTTCGAGCAGGTCGGCCTCGATGCCCTGAAGGCCCTCGGCTGCGCCATCGAGTTCCAGCCGGACCTGACCACCGACGATCTGCCGGGCGTGGCCGAGAAGCACGGCCCGGACATCCTCGTGGTTCGTTCCACGAAGGTGCCGGAACCCGTGTTCGAGGCGTCGGATTCGCTGAAGCTGGTGATCCGCGCCGGGGCCGGATACGACACGATCGACACCGACGCCGCCGGCGCCCGCGGGGTGGCGGTGGCCAACTGCCCGGGCATGAACTCCACCGCGGTGGCCGAGCTGGCCATCGGTTTCATGCTCGCACTGGATCGGCGCATCCCGCAGCAGACGGCCGATCTTCGTGCCGGCGTGTGGGCGAAGAAGAGCTGGGCGAAACTCGGCCGCGGCCTGAAAGGTCGCACGCTGGGCCTGATCGGGGTCGGTCAGATCGGCCGGCTCGTCGCCCGACGCGCCCTGGCCCTGGAGATGAAGATCCTCTACCAGGACATCGTCCCCTGCGAGGAGTTGGACAACCATCCGGATGCGAAGCGCGTCGAGCGCGAGGAGCTGCTGAAGAACAGCGACATCATCTCCCTTCACGTCCCGGCCATGGAAGAGACAAAGAACCTCATCAATGCCACAACGCTCGCCCTGATGCAGCCGCACGCGTATCTCATCAACACCACCCGCGGCTCGGTCGTCGATCAGAAGGCGCTGTTGAAGGCGCTGAAGGACGGGACGATCGGCGGCGCGGCCCTCGATGTCTACGCCGATGAACCCAAGGCCGAGGACAAGACAATCAGCATGGAGATCCTCTCCCTGCCCAACTTCATCGGCACGCATCACGTGGGCGCCTCGACGGAGCAGGCGCAGATCGCGGTGGCCGAGGAGGTTGTCCGCATCGTGAAGGAATTCGCCGAAACGGGCGAGGTGCTTCACTGCGTGAACCAGGACGCCCTCGCCGCCACGGCGAAATAAGAACATAACCACAGAGGACACAGAGAGCACGGAGTTCAGACAGGGTCATTCATCACCTCAGACCCTCCCCTCCTCCAAGCCTCCAAGTCTTCAGGTCTTCAAGCCTCACTTCTGTTTGTAGAAAGCGAACGGGACAACAAAGATGACCACCGCCACCGCCACTTCAACGCGTATCTTCAACTTCGCTCCCGGTCCGGCCGTGCTTCCGGAAGAGTGCCTCAGGCAGGCGCAGCAGGACATCTGGAACATCGCCGACAGCGGCATCGGCGTCCTCGAACACAGCCACCGCGGCAAAGTGATCAAGGGGGTGTTCGAGGAAACCGAGGCCGATTGCCGCAAGATCGCCGACATCAGCGACGACTACGCCGTCCTCTTCCAGCAGGGCGGCTCTACCCTGCAGTTCGCGATGTGCCCGATGAGCTTCCTCACGCCGGACAAGACCGCCGATTACATCCACACCGGCGCCTGGACGAAGAAGGCCATCCGCGAGGGGAAACTGTTCGGCAACGTCCATCTGGCCTACGACGGAGCGGGCGACGACTTCGACCACATCCCCGGCCCCGATGAGATCAAGTACAGCGCGAACCCCGAGTACGTCTACTACTGCGACAACAACACGATCTACGGCACGGAATGGAAAGCGCCGCCGGCCACCGACCGGCCGCTGGTGGCGGACATGTGCTCGAACATGTTCAGCCGCCCCCTCGACATCAACCGGCATGCCCTGCTCTTCGCCAGCGGGCAGAAGAACCTCGGACCCGCCGGCGGGACGCTGGTGATCATCCGCAAGGACTTCATGGAGCGGGCGAAGGCCGACCTGCCGGTGATGCTCGATTACAAGGTGCAGGCGGAGAAGGGCTCGATGCTCAACACACCGCCCGTCTTCGCCGTCTACTTCATGGGACTCGTCTTCAAGTGGATCCTGAAGAACGGCGGCCTGAAGGGCATCGCCGACCGCAACGAGCAGAAGGCGAAGATGATCTACGGCGCCATCGACGGCTCGGAGTTCTACCAGGCCGTCGCCCGCCGCGACAGCCGCTCGCGCATGAACCTGACGTTCCGCACGCCGAACGAGGAGCTGGACGCGAAGTTCGTCGCCGAGGCCCTGGAGAACGACATGTCCGGTCTCAAGGGCCACCGCTCGGTGGGCGGCCTGCGGGCCTCGCTCTACAACGCCCTGCCCCTGGAGGGCTGCAAGGCCCTCGCCGCGTTCATGAAGGATTTCGCCCAGAAGAACGGCTGAGCGCGACATCACCTCTTCCGCAATACGTCACGACGCCCGCGAACGGCCGTTCGCGGGCGCCTTTGTGCGCCGAAGCGCTCGATCCGGAAGTTTCGCGTCTCGCTCAGGTCGCCAGCTTCCGCACGCGGCGCTCGATGAGGGCCAGCGAGACGCCGTTGATGAAGAACGGCGTCGCGCAGAGGGCGAAGGCGGTGACCAGGAACTGCAATCGCATCTCGGAGATGCCCTGCCGGTGCTCCAGGCCGATGATGACCGCCGCGGCCCCCGCCACCAGCACCAGCAGGAGGATATTGAACTTGACCGTCGATTGCCGCGAGATGCTCGGCCGCTTACCCACGTACAGGCAGGAGAGGCTCGCCAGGCCGGCGGCGATGACCGTGCTGCACAGCAGCAGACCGATCGGGTCAACGTTATAGGGCGAGAGCATGCGATACGCGGCGCATGAGCCGATGAGGATCTGCAGACTGGAAGAGATCAGCACCAGAAGACGAAGAATTGACATCGCCGTGCTCCATCGCCTCCCTGGGTTTCCCCCACAGGCGACCATGCCCCCGCGCAGGCCGCCGACAAGCAGGATCCTCCAATACGCCGCCCGCGTGGGCAACCGAAGTGCCGTCGCAAAGGACGCCGGTTCCCCGTCCAACCGTTGTAGAGGAGCGCGGCGAGCCCGATAACTTCACAAAGACGGCCTTCCGCTTCGCGCATCTCCACCGGTGCGCCACGGAGCCGCTCAGCATCCCAGGCCGGCCACAAGACCCATCGCCTGCCCCGCATACCCGCGGCCGAAGATGTTGACGTGGTTCAGCACGTGATAGAGCTGATAGACGGCGATGCGCCGTTCGAAGCGACCGTGATCGTCCACCGCCTGGCCGTACGCGCTCAGGCAGGACGACGGGAAGCCACCGAAGAGCTGCATCATCGCGATGTCCGCCCAGCCGTCGCCGATCGAGGTCGCCGGATCGATGACGGCGATGCGCGCTTCGCCGTGCTCATCGACTGTGGGCAGGGCGTTGCCCGACCACAGGTCGCCGTGCAGAAGCGACGGCCTTGGTGCGGCGGGGATGAACTCGTCCAGGCGCCCGATCAGCGTCTCCAGCCGGCGCACCTCCGCGCCCGTGAGCCGGCCGTTCTGCCGGGCCAACTCGACCTGAAACCCCAGACGATAGCGCCCGTTGAAGACGACCCAGTCATCGCAGAATGTATTGGGCTGATAGGTGCTGCCCAGGTGGTTGTCGCTGTGGAAGCCGTAGAGATCTCCCGCATCCGCGGCATGGAGGGCGGCCAGCTCGCGCCCCAGGCGCCGCCAGGCCTCATCGGTGGCGTTTCCGCCGGCCAGCGCGGTCATGAGGAGAACGGCCACGCCTTCCCACACCCCGACGGCCAGGGCCTGAGGCACCATGACCGTCCCGGTCTCATGCAGCGCCTTCAGCCCCGCCGCCTCCTCCTCGAAGAGCCCGACCTGATCGCCGCGGTTGATCTTGGCGACGACGCGACTCCCGTCGGCAAGCATGATCTCGCAGACGCGGTGAATGCAACCGCCGGAGAGTTCGCGAACGCGGTGGATCGACGACGGCAGGCCCGCCTCGGCCAAGGCGCGCGTGATGGCCGCCGTCTCACTCATCAGGCGTCGGCGCCTCCGGAACGACCGCCGGCCGCATGCTCGGCCAGCAACTGGTCCAGGAGGGCCCGGCAGGCGGAATCGAGAAGGCGATAGACAAGCTCGAAGCCGTCCAGGTCACCGAAATACGGATCGGGCACCTCGTGCATCGGCGCCTGCGGGTCACACTCCAGCAGCAGGCGGACCTTTCCCGCCGGCGCTCCCATCTCCAGCAGGTCCTCGCGGTTGTCCTCATCCATGCACAGGATGTAATCGAAGCGTCTGAAATCGCGGCGCTTCACCTGGCGGGCGGTGCCATCGAGATTCACCCCCCGGCGGGCGGCGACGCGGCGCACGCGCTCATCGGCCTCCTCGCCGACGTGCCAGTCGCCGGTGCCGGCGGAGTCGATGAGGAACAGGTCGGCTGCGCCGCGCTGGACGGCCTGGTGGCGAAAAACACCCTCCGCCAGCGGGCTGCGACAGAGGTTGCCCATGCAGACGAAGAGAACGCCGATGCGGGGCGATGGATCGTCCATGGAACGCGATTGTCGCAGCAAACCGCCCGGCGGCAAGTGCCCGGCCCGCGCCGGTTCCTTTCAACGCCCCGCGTTTTCGGTGCGCCCGGCCTTTGTGGCTTCCGCGGCGCGACGCTGCTGGCCGCGGGCGGCCTTGACGGCGATCACGCCGATGAAGCTGAACAGCACCAGCGCGATCGTGTAGACCACGCGGACGCGCAGACCCGTCCGCATCACCAGCGCCGCCAGCGTCACCCCCACGATGGCGAACGCGAGGCTGATCCCATACAGGGACAGCACGGCGCGCTTCACCCCGCCGAGAGCGCCGAGCAGTTGGTGATGGATGTGATGGCTGTCGGGAACGGAGAACGGCGTCCCGGCCAGCCAGCGACGAATGATGGCCAGCGTGGTGTCCATGATGGGCACGGAGAAGACGATGAGACCGGCGAAGACCAGGTGCGTCTCCCCCCGATCGCCGAGCATCAGAATGATCACCACGCACATGTAGCCCAACAGCAGGCTCCCGCAGTCGCCGAGGAAGATGGCGGCGGGATTGAAGTTGTGGGGCAGGAACCCGAGCATCGCCCCCAGCAGGGCCATGCACAGGACGATGCGGGCTCCGCCGAGCGTTCGACCCTGCACGGCGGCCCGGCCGATCGTCGAGTTGTACGAGAACGACCAGCCCTGCGGAAGCCGTGCCTCATCGGCCTGCAAGTAGCCGGCATCAACGAGCTCGTCGATGCCCAGGGGGTAGTGCCCCTTCTCGCTGTGGTACTGCTTGATCTGCTGCTGCACCAGCTCGCCGGTCTCCTGGGCCTGCGTCGTCGCCGCGTTGTCGCTGGGGGTCATGAGCAGGCAGATGGCGAGCAGGCCGACGGCGACGATCCCCACCACGCCCGCCAGCAGCCCGTCCAGGCCGTCCAGCAGGTTCGCCGAGTTGCAGCCGCCAAGGACGAAGATGGCGATGAGGGCCGTGCCCGTCCAGTAGAACAGGTGGCCACTGAGCAAGTCAAAGCCGCCCAGGGAGAAGAGCACCACGTTCGGGCCGCTCTCGCCCATGAGCTGCAGGACAAGAGGATTGAGCAGGCCCTCGGCCACGTGCACGCCCACCTGCTCGATGGCCAGGCCCGCCGCCGCCACGAGTTGCCCGGCGATCTTCAGGCGAGGATCGGTGCCCCAGACATCGTCGGCCAGGCCGGTGAAGGTGATCGCAACCATCCCGATCACCACCGCCAGGGGCACGCCCGGATAGCCGGCGGTGTACTCATCGCCGGTGAAGTAACTTACCGCAATGGCCGCCACGAGCCCGAAGAAGACGGCCAGCCCGCCAAGGTACGCCACCGGGTAGCTGTGCATCTTGCGCCTCGCGTCGGGCTGATCCACGACGCCGCCGGCGAAGGCGAGGCGGCGCACCAGGGGCGTCAGGAGCAGGGTCACCAGAAACGCGACGACGAGAATGTGGGCGTAACTGTTGAGCAGGTTCATCGCCGCCACCACGATCGGCTCCCCGCCCTCGTCCAGGCCCAGCCCCTCCGGCACCACCGGCTGCACGTCGTCCGGGAACAGGTCGAGATCGCGTTGGACAGGCGGCGGAATCATCAGACGGTTCGCTTCACGGAAGCTCGTTCGTCGGAGGACAGCTCCTCGGCCAGATCCCGGATGGTCTGCTCCAGCGGGATGTTCGGCGAAAACCCGGTGGCCTCACGAAGACGCGTCAGGTCCGGCCGGCGGTCGCGCAAATCGTCAAAACCCGCGCCGAAGGCCTGCTCGTAGGGAACGTACACGATCGAGGAACGGCTGGAAAGCGTGTCGATGATCAGCCGGGCCAGATCGCGGATCGCGATGGGCTCGTCGCGGCCGACGTTGATCACGCGCCCGACGCAACGGGCATTGGAGGGCATGGTGGACAACAGGTCCGCCGCGTCGCGCACATCGCAGAAGCACCGCGTCTGCCGGCCGTCGCCGTACACCTCCAGCGGCGCCCCGGCCAGGGCCGCGGCCACGAAACGAGGAAGCACCATGCCGTAACGGCCGACCTGTCGCGGCCCCACCGTGTTGAAGAGACGCGCGATCGAGACGGGCAGTCCGTGCTCGCGGTGATAGGCCAGGGCCAGATACTCGTCGATTGCCTTGGAGCAGCCGTAGGACCAGCGGTGGAGGATCGTCGGACCGTAGACCACGTCGTCATCCTCGGCGAACGGCATCTTCTCGGATTTGCCGTACACCTCCGACGTTGAGGCGATGAGCACCGGCGTGTGGGAGCGAAGGGCGAACCTGAGCACTGCCCCGGTCTCCAGCACGTTGGTCTCGATCGTCTGAATCGGCTGTTCGATGACGAGGCGAACACCGACGGCGGCGGCGAGATGATAGATCTCGCTGAAACCGCCGGGCCTCAGTCGGTCGATCGCCTCGGAGACGTCCGCGGCGATCACCTCCACGCGATCCGGCGGGATGTCATCGAGGTTGCTGCGCCGGCCGGTGGAGAAATTGTCCACGACCACCACGCGATCGCCTCGGCCGACGAGGCGCTGCACCAGGTGCGAGCCGATAAAGCCACCCCCGCCCGTGACGAGACAGACGCGTTCGGCTGACGGTTCATTCATCGGCGCGATGCTCCGGGCCTCGCCGAGGCGGAGGCGCAGGGGGAGGCAAGGGAAGAAGAGCGCCGAAGCGCCACCGGTCCGGGCGCGCACCGTGCCCGGCGGCGCGGTCGTTTCGGCGCGCCGCTCACGCCGGCGAACACCGCCCGATCGGGGGCGTCCTCACCGGCGTGAGCGCGGTTGGTGCAATGCTGTGGCGAATCGGCATAACTGCTCTGTGCGCCTCCCCGGGCGCTTCTTATCACGAACCCTTACTGGCGTAGGCGGCCATGGTGGCGAAGTTCTTCTTGAAGTAGCCGCCAGCCGTGCCTCGCGGCCGGTTCAGGAGGATGCCCAGCAGCTCGCACTGCGTATCGGCCAGTTGTTTCACGAGCCGGGCGACGAGGCCGCGGTGCTCCTGATTGGCGCGGATGATGAGCACGGCCGCGTCGAGCCGGTTGGCCAGCACCATGGCGTCGCCGGCCACGACGGCCGGGGGAGCATCGAAGATGACCATGCCCCATCGCCCGCGCAATTCGGCCAGGATGCTGTTGAACCTGTCGGTGTTGAGCCGTTCGATGACGCGGCTGGCCGGTGTTCCCGCCGTGATCACGCTCACACCGTACTCCGTCTCCGCCACGACCTCGTCCAGCGAGACGTCTCCGGCCAGGAGATCGCCCAAGCCCGGGCCATTGGGCTCCAGGCCCATCACCTGGGCCAGGCGAGGACGCCGGAAGTTGGCGTCCACGAGCAGGATGCTCCGCCCGGCGGCGGCATATCCGGCGGCCAGGTTGGCTGCCGCGGTGGTCGTACCGGCACCGGGCAGGCCGCTCATGAGGACGATCGTCTGGTGCCCGGCGCGATCGATGGCCTTGCCCAGCGGCGCGGAGGCCTGCCGGTAGGATTCGGCCACCACACTGTTGGGGAATCGGCGCACGACCAGCTCCGCCGCTTCGCACTTGGTCGGATCCTCGCCCACATCCGGAATCACGCCGAGCACTCGGGTGCCGGGCAACACCTCCAGATCACTGGCGCTCTTGACGCGCTGATCCGTGATCTCGCGGAGGAAGATGAATCCGATGGTGACGGCAAGGGTGAAGAGGATGGTCAGCGGGATGACGATCGCCGGCTTGGGGAAGAACAGCTCACGCGGCGTCTGGGCGCGCTCCGCGACGCGGACGCGCTGGGCGTCCTTGCGCAGTCGCATCATCTGCACCGCCTTGATGAGCTCGACGTCCGCATCGCGCGCGTCCTCCAGGTGCTCGCGCCGACTCTGCATTCCCTCAAACTCGGACTGGTCGGCCGCCAGTTCGCGCAGGGTCGTGCCCTGGGCCTCCATCTCCGTCTCCATCTCCTCGATGGCCCGCTGCATGCGCTCCATGTCGTAGGCGAATGCCTTCAGCCTCGCTTCGAGATTGCGGCGGATGACCTCGTTGCGCTTCTCCAGCTTCTCCGTCTCGGCGGCGCGCAGTCGGCTCTCCATGGCTCGCAGCGCCGGGTGGTCGGTCTGGTATTTGTCGGTGAGCACGCGCATCTCAACCTTGATCGCCTCGACCATGCGAATGTGGGAGGCGACGGCGTAGTCCATCTCCGCTTCCAGAATGTCTTCGGGCGAATACTCCAGCGTCCCTTCGAGCTTGGCGGAGGTCTGCAGCCAGGCGGTGTACGCCATATTCCGCGAAGACTGGGCGGCGGCAATCTGCCCGATCAGCCCCTGCAGCGCGATCGCCGACTCGTGCCAGCGTGTATCCGCCAGGCTCTGGATGCCCTTCTCACGGATGTAGGACTTGATCTCCTGATCCAGATCCTCGATCTGCAGGTTCGTGTCCGCCAGCTGGCCGCGGAAGGCCTCGAGGTTGGAGTTGTACACGCGGTTGTCGAGGTTCTCGCGCATGACCATGTAGGAGTCGGCCACGGCGTTGAGCACGATCGGCACGTCGTGCTTCTCGTGTGTCGACCAGCTCACCCGGAACAGCTCGGTGCCGCGAAGGACGTCCGTGGACAGGGCTTCCTCCAGCTCGTCCACGGCCTCTTGCACCAGCGGCCGGCCGTCCAGCATGAATTTGGACTGGAACCACCGGGTCTTTTGCTGGACGTCCGGGTGGCCCACCGCATCCGTGAGGACCTCCCGGGAGTTGAGCAACACCAGCTCGGTCTTGCCCAGCCGCAGCACGTCGTCGTCCTTGAGCATCTCGCGCGTGCCCACGTCGCCGTACTCGCTCACACCGGGCTGGACCATGAACAGCACCTGGCCCGAGTAGAGCTTGTAGAACTGCAGGAACAGGAAGTACGCGACGACGCCGAGGATCGCCCCCAGCAGGCCAGCGACGACGATCGCGAACAGATGCCGCCGCAGCACCCGGAAGGGGTCGATCCCCGCAGCGCGGGTGCTGGGAAGCGGCCCACGGGTCCGAGAACTGCCCGGGCGGGGCGGAGCCGGTCGGCTAGGCGTGACGGTGCTCATGGTGTATCCCTGTCTTTCAATCGCAGTGACCGATCGAGCGCGCAGAAATCGGCCGCTCGACCTTCGCGGTCCTACTCCTGATCGCCGCTCATGGTTCGTATATCGTTCGCCAGACGGTTGATCTTCGCCTGAGTATCCGGATCGGGGCTCAATTCCACCGCCCGCTGGAGGTACCGGTCAGCCCGCCGGCGATCGCCTTTCGCCTGGAAGACACAGGCCAGATGATAATGATTGGTGGCCGTGGGGTTCAGTTGGATGCTGCGGCGCAGGGCGGTCTCGGCCTCGTCGTAGGCCCCCCGCTGGTATTGCACCCAGCCGAGGGTGTCCAGAATCGGCCCGTTGCTGGGGACCAGGTCCGCAGCCCGTTGGGCATAGGGCAGGGCCCGGTCCGCCTGGCCCATCATATCCGAGAGGGTGTAGGCCAAGTTATTGAGAACACTTGAGTTACGCGGATCCAGTTCGACGACCTTCTCGTAGGCCGCCACCGCCCCGGCGTTGTCCTGGACCATCAGCAGGGTCATGCCCAACTCGTTGTACAGGTCGGCCAGGATCCGCGTATCCTCCGGCGGACATTCCCGAACGGCCCGCTGCAACAACTCAATCGCCCGGCTGAGCCCCTCTTCCCCGCCGGAGCGCCAGAACAGGGCCAGGGCCTGCAACTCCCGCGCCTCGGGCTTCCCGCCGCTCAGGTCCATCACGAACCGCTCGATCTCGGCCGTGGCTCCCGGCGCAAACATGCTGCCGAGGCGGAGGAACCAGTCAGCGATCGCCTCCGGCCGCTCCACCTGCTCAGCAATGTACTGCCGGTGCAGTCGGTAGGCCGACCGCATCTCCTCCCGCCCCTCATCGCGGCGACCGGTGGCCACCAGGATCATGGCACGGACGGAACGGAGAACGGGATCGCGCTCCAACTCATTCGGGTAGCGGCCGATCAGGTCCAGCGCAGCCTGGTGATCCGGCGGCGTCTTGGCCAGCAGCGCCTCGGCGAGTTTGCGCACCAGCCGCGAGGAGGGCATCAACTCCAGAGCCGCGGCGTACTGGTCGGCGGCGGCACTCGGATCCTGCACCTGATCCTTGTACAGGTCCCCCAGCATCTCGCGCCGGGCCACCGACGTGGGATCCAGTCGCACCGCCTCGACGAGGAGCTCGACGGCCTCGCCGATTCGACCTTCACCGACGAGGAAGTAGACCAGCCGCAGCCGGGCATCGTCGTTGGCCGGCTGACGCTGCAGCAGTCGCTTCAGCTCGTTGATGGCGCCCACGCGGTTGTTCTTCGCCAACAGGATGGCCACGCGAACCGTACTCGTGTCAGAGAGGTCGGACCGGACCTCATCGGCCCGCGCCAGCGCGCGGAGGGCGTCATCGAGCAGGACCAGGTCGCCGGTGCGCTGGGCCTGGCCGTAGAGACTGCGGGCTCGCTCCACGTAGGGCCGGGGATCCATGGGGTCCATCTGCGCGGCTCGATCCAGGATCTCCGCGTTCTCGGCGTATTTGCGCCGCGCCTCCTCCCTCTGGCCGGCGACCCACAGCTCATCGGCCTCGGCCCGGGCGATCGCCGCTTCCAGCAGAGCGGTCATGAAATCGGAGCCGCTCTCCTGAATCACCGCCTCGAAGCGCCTTCGCGCCTCGCCGAGGTCCCGCATGTTGACGTGGCACTGCACGACCAGCAGTTGAAGGCGTCGATCCGGGCGAGTTTCCAGGACGGTCTCGAAGTGCGATGCCGCCTCCTCGAACCGGTTGAGGTTGAAGAGGAACTGGCCCATGAGCAAATCGGCCGTGCGCTCCTCGCCCTGGAACTCGAGCGCCTGCTGGAACGATTCCAGCGCCGCGGGCACGCGATTCACCTGCGCGAGGTATTGCGCCAGGGACAGCAACGCCTGAAGATGCTGCTCTCGGTCGACTTGGGCCTCGGCGAAGGTGCGAAGAACCTCTTCCCCGGCGTCGATCTCACCCCGCGCGCGCAGCAGGTCGGCCTTCAATAGGTGCCAGCGCAGATCACGCTCCCCGACGGTTCCCATCTGCTCCACGATCTGATCGGCCTCCTCATACCACTGCTGCCTCAGCTCCCGGAGCATCGTCTGCCGCTGCACCGCGGGAACGCGGAACCATCGGTCGGGGCTGTACACCGGCTCGCCGTCCTCATCGAGCATCGTCTCGGGGGTGGGCTCGATGCGAACGAGGAACGAGGCCAAGGCCGCGGCGTTCGTCACATCCTCCGGCTCTTCCTCGAACTGGCGGCGGCGCTCCCGCAGAACCAGACCGCGATCGCCCACCTGTGCCTCCAGCAGCAGCCACTGGTGCCACACGTCCTGATCGTTCGGGGCCAGTTGGTGACCTCTCTGCACGATCTGGAGGGCCTTGATCAGATCGCCGCTGCGGCTGAGAACGTCGGCGTAGAGGGCCACGGTTCGGATGTCGTTGGGGTTGCTGGCATAGGCCTTCTCATAGGCATTCAGCGCCTCGGGGAAGTTCCCCACCTGCTGATAGGCGACGGCCAGCAGCCGCCAAGCTCCGGCGGAATACGGAATCAGCCCCGTGGCTTGGCGCAGCGCCCGGGCCGCCTCCTCGAATTCCCCTTGCGCCAGCAGCAGCCGCCCCCGATAGACCATGCCCTGGGCCTGGTCGGCGTCGTACTCAGGGGCCCGGGGATCCGAGGTCGCTGCAGCCAGCTGCTCGGCCACCTCCCAGTTCCCGGCCAGAATCGCCTCGGCGAAGCGGTAATCAACGAGCCGGGGGCTGTGGGGCGCGATCTGCTCGGCCTTGGCCCGATACGTCTGTTCCTCCTGCCGGGCCCGGTCGGCCAGGGTCCGGGCGGCGCGGGCCTGCTCGGCCTGGCCCCTCTCCTCGAAAAGTCGGCTCTGCGCGTCCTGCCGCCTCGCCACCGCCCGCAGGCTCAGCAGCACCTCCAGCGTCTGCTTCGTCTCGTCGTCGGGAAAGGTGGCGGCGGCGAATTGCTTGATCCGATCGATCGGGTCCTCATTCTCGAGGACCAAACGCAGCGACTGGAAGGATCGGCTGCCTGGCGCCAACTCCTCGGCCCGCTCCAGATACCTCATCGCTTCTTCCCGCTCATCCGCAGCCATGTGAAGACGAACCAGGGCGCCGAGCAGTCGCAGATCGTCCGGAGCGTCTGCGAGCGCCGCCAGGAGGGTCGTGCGTGCCGAGGCGATCTCGCCGGCGTCAAAGGCGGTCTGGGCGGCTTCCATCGCCGTCTTGACCGGATCTCCGCCGGCGGCTTCGTCACGGCTGACCGCGACCCTGACCACCTCGTTGGCCATCGCCAGGGCGCGACTGTCCGGATTGGCCGGGACCAGGACGTCCAGGAGCTCCGCGGCCGCGGCATAATCCGGCAGGCGGAGGGCTTCGGCCAGCGCCGTGAGCCTCGGGTCGTCCACTTCGCCCGTCACCACCAGCAGGTCGGCCGCCGCCTTGGCTGACGCGTCGTAGTCGCGGAGCAGAACCAGCAGCCGCGACGCCTGCACCAGCAGATTGGGGTTGGCCGGTTCCGCCCCCAGGGCCGTTCTGATGTGCTCCAGGGCGCTGCCAGGCTCTCCTATCTGCTCCAGGCACAGAGCCGCATACCAGCACACCTCCACGTCGCGAGTGGTTTCATCGCGCGCCAGGCGGTCGAAGAGGGCGCCGGCCTGCTCGTATTCGCCCTTGGCATAGGCGAGCTTGGCGTCAGCGCGGAGGATGATCGGATCATTCTCCACGTCGCTGACCAGGGTGGCCAGCTCATCGCGCGCCTGCTCGATGGACGCCACGAGCGATCCACGGGCTGCTTCGTCGGCATCCTGCCACCGGGCGTGGGCGATATCCACGTTCAGACCCGCCGCGGCCCGGCGCAGGAAAGGCTGATACTGGCTCAGGAAGCCGACCTTCAGCCACGGGGCGTCCAGAACCAGCCGCGTGGCCTGCTCGGCCTCGTCCAGTTCGCCGATGAGATAGTGGAGATTGGCCTTCGTCAGACGCAGATCGTGGGCCAGCGGGTGCCCCTGGAGGTACTGGTCGACGATCTCCACGGGCCGGGGCAGGCCCTCCATCCACGACAGATGCCGCAGGATTCCCACCCCCTGATCGATGGCCCAGGGGTCGTCGCGCTGTTGCACGAGGCGGACGACCTGCAGCACATCGCGGCGGACCGCCTCCTCATCGAAGGCCTCCCTGTTCTTGCTCGCTTCATACATCGCCAGGCGCAGCCCGGCCATGAGCACCTCCAGGCCGTCGGGAGCCTGGACCCGGGCCTGGGCCATGATCTCGTACACTCTCTGAATCTGCTCCTCAGCGCGGGTGGGCTGACCGTGAGCCTCCGATTGCCCGACGATGGCCAGTTCGTCGGCGAGCAGCGTTCCGAACCCCACATCGCTGTCGGGGACGGCTTCAAGGAACTGCAGGAGATCGCGTTCGCCTTGCTCGATCTGATTGCCTTGGGACGGGTCGTCGGGAGGCAGCAGGTCGAACATGCGCGGACTGAGCCGGGCCGCGCCCAGATAGAACCTGGCGTAGATGCGCTGGGGGCTGGAGTCGGGGACCCGCGCCCACATACTCTTGGCGGAGTCGTGGAGCATCGTCCAGTACATGGGAGCGCCACTGCGGCGAGCGTTCTGGAAAAGCTCCTCCAGCAGCCGCAGGTGCTTGTCCGGGTTCGTGGGATCGTGATCCGCCGCGTGGGCGAGGACGGCGACGTATTTCTGATAGAACTCGGCGGCCTCGTCGCCGGTGGCCGGCTGGATGTTCAGCAGGGCGTTCTCCAGCTTCTGGAGGTACTCGTATTCCGCTGGCTCCTTGGCCACCGCCCGCTCGTAGTACTCCCGGGCCTTGCGGAAATGCTCCTGCTGCTGCGGCGGGTTCGACGTTCCGTCGGCCAGTTGCATTTGTTCATCGCCCTGGCGGGCCTGGCGACCCGCGTCGCCCCTGATCTTGAGGAACGCCAGACCACCGATGATGATCACGGCGGAGGCGATGCCGATGACGAGAATGATGAGGAACTTGGTGTTGACTCGGGAAGCCATGATGGGTCTCGCTTGCGAATCTACTTCTCGGACTCGGGAGGCGCCGGCTCCAGGCGGGCCTCGATTTCCGCCCAATCCGGCAGGCAGCGCATCAGCTCCGGCAGAAGCGCTTCCAGCAGATCGGCGGACAGGGCGACGAACTGCTCGGCCTGGAAATCCTTCGCCCCGGAGGCGATGAACTGGATCTTGCAGTAATAGGCGTACTCTTCGGACTTCTTGAACGCGAAGAGTTTAACGCCCTCGGGCGTCGCGGTGGTCCGTCCGTTGGCAATGAAGAAATACCCGCCATAGACCCGGGCCCTGGGCATGTCCGTGTGGCTGAACTCGGTGGTCCGCAGGGCGAGATCGCCCACCGGCATGCGGACCGTGGTGGAACGGCCGGTAATGGGGTTGCGGTGGACGGCCGTCTCATACGCCTGCCCCGTGGCCCGGTTGACGTGCGTCGGGTCCTTCCTCCAGCCGACACGGCGGAGGGTCATCGGGTAGTTGATCGGATTGACGCGGATGTTGAATCCCCCCGCCACGAAGCACCGGTCCGGGACGTGCGGGACCGCGTCGATCATGCCCGTGTAGTAGGCGATGTGCAGGCTTACCAGCCCCTGCCGCGGGTCTCCGTTCCGCGCGTACTGCCGATCGAGATACCACTTCGTCCCCAGCTCCTCGACCATCTCTTCCGTGAGCTTTGTGGTTTCGCCGACCGCCTGCCACGAGTCCAACGTGGTGGCGATGTTATCGAAGTGATCACGCAACTCCACCGGCTTCTTCTGCAGGTAGATGTTGAGGTGGTCAGCGCCCATTCTGAACCCGATGCGACCCGCCACCAGCGCGAAGCAGGCGAGGACGAAGGCGAATTTGGCACGGCGGTCAAACAGTGCGATCTCCTCTTGACGGCCGCCGGCCCGGGCGATCACGTCCCGGCCGGCGCGGCGTGCTCCTCTTCGGTCACGATGCTCCGCACAATCCACATGATCCCCAGGTAGATGAGAAACGCCGGCACCAGCCACACGAGACCGATGAAGGAGTGGAAGTCGCCGGCGGCGAAACCGGAGTCCAGCAGGGCCAGCATTGCCAGCGTCACCACGCGCACGATGTTCACCACGATCGCGGTGGGCACGCCCATCACCACCAGGATCACCCGCTGCCACCAGCGCTTGAGGCCGGTGTAGGCCATGGCCACCCCCAGCGCCAGGAACGCCATGAGCATGCGCATGCCCGAGCAGGCCTCGGCGATGTTCAAGGGCTTGGCCACGCCATCGTCAAAGACGGTGATCGTGTTGCCCTCGCGCTGCACGTCCACCCCCAGGAGCATCAGCGTCGGCGCCGCGCCGCGGGCCGTCAGATCCTGGAGCTTGAACGTGACGATCTGCATGAACCGCTCGGAAATGTCCTGGCCGAAGACAAACAGGTACAGCAGAGGGAACCACAGCCACAGCATCGCCCGCCACCCGAAGAACAGCAGGACCAGCCCGCCGGTGGTGGCGGCGACCCCGACCGCCTGCAGGTTGTGGTGAAAGAGGGCCGGGGGGCCGAAGGCGCAGATCATGTACCACGCCACGCCCAGCACGATGGGGATGAACCCCTCCCAAGTCGTCTTGAACGGGCGGGCCAGCAGCTTCTCGCGGTTCAGATACGCGAAGTAGCCGGCGATGAAGGGAATGACCAGGGTGTGGCCCCAGTCCGCCTGCCGCTGCACGGCCGTGGTGAATTGATGATCAAAGAAATCCCAGAACAGCCAGACCATCAGCAGCGCCAGAACCACCGCGGCCGGCAACGGGCCGCGGAGGAGGGCCGCCATGTCGCCGGGAGGCGGGCTGTCGCTGCTGGCCTGGGTCATCGTCCCTCAATCGACTAAGCGAGCCGGCCCCTTGACGTTCCCCTTCCCAAGGGCGGGGCCACCGGCCTCCGGGGCGGTCCATCATCCCATCCGCCTCCCTGCGCCGACCGCGCAGAACGACTGCGCGAGCGATTGGTACGACAGACGGCCCACCTGCGGTTCGTGGATTCTGCAAACGGGCGACGGACCATCCATGGGCGGCGCCGGAGGACCGTCCCCACCCTGCTGCGCCAGCTCCGGCCGCTTACCGCTGATAGTTGACCGGCGGGGCGCCGAACACATCGTTGCCGAAGTTCCGATCGAGCAGGAATCCGAACCCGTACGTCGCCCGAAAACCGTTGCGGATGACCGCCAACGGCGTGGCGACCCAACTCGTGCCGATGATGATGTGATCATCGGGCTTCAGCAGCACGTCTGGTTCGGTGCGCTGGCGGATGGCCCCGAGGTTCAGGCGGATCGCCGCCTCCCGATGCTCGCCCACGATGCGGATGAGGTCCACCCGCTCCGGGATCGCGAGCGTGTTCAGCCCGCCGGCGGCGGCCACCAGCCGGTCCAGCGTCAGATCGCCGACCGTGGGCAGGGAGAAGACGCCCGGCCGGGCGATCTGCCCATCGATGTAGACGAATCCCTGCAAGGGCGGCTCGATGTAGATCCGATCGTTGGGCCGCACGATGATGTTGTATTTGCTCTCGCCTCGGGTGAGTCGATCGGCGGGAATCTTGATGACGCGTTCCACGTACAGCGGGGCCATGCCGGGAACGACCGGGCCGGCCGCTTCCGGGCCCCCCTCGCCGCCGGGCACGCGGACCCACTCACCTCGCTCCTCGACGTAGACCCACGAGCCGGGCCCGCGAGCGGCTTCGGCGCCGCCCTCCCGGCCGGGAATCTCGTCGATGTCCACCGCCGGCGGCTGGCCCACCTCCGCCGGCTCCAGCTCGTCGATGTCGATGGCCGGCTCGTCCTGCTGACGAAGCACGCCGGGACTGGGGCCCCCCGCGCCTCCCTCGTCCAGTTGCTCGATGAGGTCCTCGATGTCCACCGGCGCCTGCGGCTCGGTCGGCCCGGCGGGCGGCGGCTCGATGCGCCCACGCTCGAAGGAAGGTTTGACCTCCTCGGTCAGCTCCACCTGCCGAATGACGTAGATCGTATCGACGGTGATGGGAACCCCGCCCGCCGTGGCCAGGGCGTCCAGCAGGCCCAGGTCCGGGTTGCGCAGCGTGTACATTCCCGGGCCGGGAATGGCCCCATAGAGCGTGTAGCGGAATCCCCCGCCTTCCTCGACCACCACGTCAACCTGCGGCCTGGTGATGATGTACTGGTCGACGATCTCGGTGATGACGTCTTCCAACTCCTGCGGGGTGAGCCCCGCCGCGGGCACTTCGCCGATCTCCTGGACGCGGAGGAAGCCGCCGGCGTCGACGCGGCGGGTGGACGCCGACCACTGGCCGGGCGCGTACAGCTCGTAGATCTGCGTGGTGACGTAGTCGCCGGGGATCAACCGGTAGGCAAGGTCGCTGGGGATCAGGTCCTCGGGAGTGACGTCGGTGGTCTGGCCCCAGTACGTATCCTCCTCTTCGATGGCGTCGAGGCGCTCGAGGATGGGGATCGTCGTCGGCTGGTTCTCCCAGTAGCCGACGATGGAGGGATTGAAGAACGAGTCGACCTCGCAACCAACGAGCTGCCCGACCAGCACCACCATGGCCGCGGCGCGGAACCATGTGCCGAGAATGGAGCGTTGAGGATTCATGGGGTCATCCACCGTCTCTTGAACTGAACCGATTCGCACGCTTGACGATCTCGCCGTGCCCCGCCCGCCGGTGTCGCGGTTCTTCCACGTCGGGGCGGACGGCACGCCACGGTACCGCATCCGGTCCCTCTCGTCCAAGCGTGACTATCGGACTCCCTTTGACAAAGCGACATCATCTCACCGATCGCTCGCGGGATCGGTATCGACTGTATCGGTTGAACGGCCGGTGTCATGTGGGCAAAAAACCGACGAAGTTCTCGGACTTTTGACCGGCGCCGGCCGCGCCGCGGCGACCCTGCCGGGGCCGGTTGGCCGCAGCAGGACTAGACTATCGCGTCATGAACCCGGCCGAACACGCCAATCCGCCCTCCCCGCCCGAGCCGCCGTCGCCGCAAGGCGGGCGGCTGGCCGCACCGCGGCATCCCCGCCCGCCGGGCGGCGACACCGCCCGCTCGACCCCGAAGCCGGCCCTCAGCCTTACCTCAATGGTTCTCAACAACGCCTCTGACCGACTCGAGCACCTCCGCCTCGGCCGCAAGCCTGATTGGATCAGGGCCCGGGCGCCCGGCGGCGAGGGATACCGGAACCTGAAGGCGATCGTTGACCGCCACGGCCTGCACACCGTCTGCCAGGAAGCGTCCTGCCCCAACCTCGGGGAGTGCTGGTCCCGGGGAACCGCCACCATCATGATCCTGGGCGACACGTGCACACGCTCCTGCGGCTTCTGCAACGTCAAGACCGGCCGGCCGCGGCCGCCCGATCCCGCCGAGCCTCGCCGCGTCGCCGAATCGCTGGCCCTGATGAGGCTCAAGCACGTGGTCATCACATGCGTCGATCGCGATGATCTGCCCGACGGCGGGGCCGCCATCTGGGCCGAGACCATCCGCCGGTGCCACGAACGGTGCCCGGACATGTCCGTGGAGGCCCTGATCGGCGACCTGAAGGGAGACAAAGACGACCTGGATGTGATCATCGCCGCGAGGCCGGAGATCCTCGCCCACAACATGGAGACGGTCCGGCGCATGCACCCGGCAGTGCGGCCCCAGGCCCGCTACCGGCGCTCCCTCGAGGTGCTGGGCCACATCAAGGCCGGCGGGCTGGTCACCAAGACCGGCCTCATGGTTGGAATCGGCGAGCGCGATGAGGAGGTCCTGGAGCTCATGGATGATCTCCGCGCCGCCGCCGACATCGATGTATTGACCATCGGCCAGTATCTCCAGCCGACCCGCAACCACCTGCCCATCGACCGGTGGGTCACACCGGAGCAGTTCGCGATGTACCGCGAAGAGGGCCTGAAGCGCGGCTTCAAGGTCGTCGAGTCCGGCCCCCTCGTGCGCAGCAGTTACCGCGCCGACGAACAGGCCGAGAAGCTGAGCCCGCGCTGACACGCCCATCGTCCCCCGGAGGCGACCGCGGATCTACATCCGCGCCTATCAAGGACAACGCAGATGACGCCTTTCATGGCTGCGGATGAACATCCGCAGGCGCTTCGGTCACGCCGACCGCGCCGTCAGCGCGTGCAGGCGCTTGACGACCTCGAGAACGTTGTCGCGCGTGTTGAAGGCGCTGATGCGGACATAGCCTTCGCCGCAGCGGCCGAAGCCGACGCCGGGCGTCACCACCACCTTCGCTTCGTCGAGCATGCGATCGAACATCTGCCATGACGAGAGGCCGTCGGGGCAGGCGACCCAGACGTAAGGCGAGTCGGCGCCGCCGTACGCCGTCAGGCCGATCGCATCGCATCCTTCGCCCAGCAGGCGGGCATTCTCGAGATAGTGATCGACGAGTCGGCGGACCTGGGCGCGCCCGGCCTCGCTGAACAGCGCCTCGGCGGCGCGCTGGATGACGTAGCCGACGCTGTTGGCCTTGGTGGACCATCGCCGCGTCCACAAGCCGTGCAGCGGGACCTTCTCGCCGCGGCCGGTCGTGCCTGCGAGTTCCTTCGGGCAGACGGTGTAGCCGCAGCGCACGCCGGTGAACCCGCCGTTCTTCGAGAAGCTGTGAAACTCCATGGCGCAGCGACGGGCGCCTTCGATCTCGTAAATGGACCGCGGCGCGCCCTCCTGGCGCACGTAATATTGATACGCCACGTCATAGATGATGATGGCGCGGTTGGACAGGGCGTAGTCCACCCACGCCTGGAGTTGGGCGCGGCTGATCATGCCCCCCGTGGGGTTGTTGGGATAGCAGAGGTAGATGACATCGAGCTTCTCACCCGGGGGCTCGGGAATGTCGGGGACGAAGCCGTTGTCGGCCGTGCACGGCAGATACACGATGCCTTCATAACTGCCATCATCGCGCGCCGGGCCGGTGCGGCCGGCCATCACGTTCGAATCGACGTAAACGGGATAGACCGGGTCGGTGATGCCGATGCGGTTGCCGGCGCCGAGAATGTCCAGGACGGCCCCGCAATCGGTCTTGGATCCATCGGAGATGAAGATCTCCTCGTCGCTGATGTCCAGGCCGTGGTCGGCGAAGTCGCCGGCGGCGATCGCCCGGCGCAGGAACGGGTATCCCGTGGGCGGGCCGTACCCGCGGAAGGTCTCGCGGCCGGCCATTTCATCGACGGCCCGGTGCATGGCGTCGATGACGGCCCCGGGCAGCGGCTCGCTTACATCGCCGATGCCGCACCGAATGATCTTATCGGCCGACGCGGGATGCTCGGCGATGTAGGCGCTGACGCGGCGCGCGATCTCGGGGAAGAGGTACGCGCCGGCCAGCTTCAGGTAATGCTCGTTGATCTGCGCCATGCCCCTACTATAGCCGCCGCGCCCGGCGGTTCTTCGCCGGCGGCGCCTTTGGCAGCGCGCTGAACGCAGCGGGCGATCCATCCCGACCGCCCGCTGACAAAACCCCTCTGTTCTCTTTGACGTTCAGGCGCTTTTCGCCTGGGCGGTGGTATTGGCCTCGGCCATCTCCACGAGCGTGTCGAAGGTGGCCGGATCATCAATGGCGACCTGGCTGAGCATCTTGCGATTGAGCAGGATGCCGGCTCGCTGCAGGCCGTTGATGAAGCGGCTGTAGCGGGTGCCGCGCATGCGGCAGGCGGCGGTGATGCGAATAATCCAGAGCCTTCGGAAATCACGCCGGCGGGCGCGTCGATCGCGATAGGCGAACCTGCCGGCGCGCATGATCGCGACCTTCGCCTGCTGCTTGTGGCGATGCTTGGTGCCCCAGTAGCCGCGCGCGCTGCGCAGAAGACGACGGCGAGCCTGAGTCCGGGCGGCGCCCTTTCGTACGCGAGGCATGAGTAACGCTCCTCATCTGGGCCGACACGGGGGCCTTCGGGCCCTCGCCCTCCTTCGGGCAAGTGACGCCGCCGACGCTTGCACCCGGCCGACCGATCCGATTCCTGCCGCGCTTCCCCGCCAGCAGGCGGGACGGGCCGCGGCGACCCGGTCAGACGGCCTTCCTCAGCCCTCGCCCTCCGCGGTCGGGGACTGCTCGCTGGTCCGCACGCTCGTGAAGAGCATGGCCCGCACCCGCCGGGCCTCCGGGCCCACCGCAAAAGCCGGCTTGCGGTAGTTGCGCAGCAGCTTTCGGGACTTGTGGCTGCGCAGGTGGCGGCCGCAGGCTCGACGGTGCTTGATGCGGCCCGTCTTGGTGAACCGGATGCGCTTCAGCATCGCCTTGCGCGGTTTGTTCTTGGGCATGACTGGACCTCACGAGAAAACCGCCCGCCCGCCGACCTGGCGGGACAGGCGCCGAGCCCAGTAGGGTAGCACCGAGGCGGCGGTTGTCAACGTGACGGCTGGCGCGGGTAGATGTCATCGGCCAGCCAGAGCACCCCGCGCGGCCGCCACAGCCGGGTCGAATCCGGGCGAATCTGGGGCTGGTCCAGCCAGAGGATCGCCCCGTCCTGCGTGAGGATGTTGTGGCGGGCCCGGTCATGGCCCAGGCTGATCAGCAGAGGCGAATCCAGCCTCCGCTGGCGGATCGCATCCATGATCGGATTGCGATCGCCGAGGAAGAGCACCATGTTGGACTGATACCACGGGCCGGTGGAGGACGGCTGGTAGCCCCGCGCCGGAGGCTGGTTGATCCGGCAGTACTGCTGCTCGACGAGCGGCGTGAGGTTGATGGCGTCGGCGACCGCGGTCACCATCTGGCTCAGGCCCGCCCGCGCGGTGGGGATCGTCCCGTCGTAGTCGCTGGCGTAGCTGTCCACGGCATGGGTCACGTAGCGCAGGTTGTTCAGGCGCTTCATGTCCAACTGCTCCTGCCGCAGGTTGTGCAGGATGGGCAGGATGATGGAGGCCCCGATGAGGATGGTGGCGGCGACACTGATGACACTGGGCAGGGGCAGTCGGCGGAACCGCTTGGCCTGCAGGTCCCGGCTCTCGGCCGGATCGATGCTCATGCGCTGGGCCCGGGCCGACTCGTAACGGTCGATGCCCGCCAGCGTGGCGTGGATGAGCGTCTCGTCGCCGTCTTCCACCGGATAATCACGCAGAAGACCGAGCAGATGGACCAGCCGCTCGCCACGCGGGCGGTCGGAGGCGGGCATCCGCTCCAGGATCTGCGGATCGAAGCCCGACTCGACCAGCGCATCCAGCACCCGCTGGTCATCGCCGGAAAGCTCGAAGGGTGTTTCGCCGGAGCGGTTCATATTCATCTCCCGTCCTGTGTCCCATCCTCAATACGCGCCGCCGTCCACGCCCGGGCGAAGGTCGCCACGGCGGTGTGCAGGCGGCTCTTGACCGTGCCCAGCGGAATCTCCAGAGCGTCGGCGATCTGGTTGTAGCTCAGCCGCTGGAAGTAGCTCAGCAGGAGGATCTCCCGCAGATGGGCGGGCATCGCATCGACCACCGTCTTCACCAGCCGGCTGCGCTCCGCGTCGACCACCGGCGCTTCGGGCGAGGGCAGGTCCGCTTCCATCAGGTCCACGTAGCGCTGCCCCTGCTCGTCGTGGCTGATCGTCGTCGAAAGGGACACCGCCCGCCGCTTGCCGTACTTGCGGTGGTGGTCCCGGGCCTTGTTGGCGGCGATGGTGAACAGCCAGGGCTTGAACCGCCGGCTGGGGTCGAAGCGATCGGCCGACAGGTGCACCTGGAGGAACGTCTCCTGGAAGACATCCTCGGCCGCGGCCCGCGAGCCGAGAAAGCGCGTGAGAAAATGAAGCAGCTCGTCCCGATAACGGCTGATGAGATGGCGGAAGGCGCTGCGATCGCCCCGCAGATATTCCGCCAGCAATGACTCGTCGGTCCGTTCCTGCACGGCACGCTCCGTGGCCGTCCGCTCTGACCGGCTGATAATACGCGAGCCGGCCGAAGCGGGCTGCCGGCGCCGCGGAAAAGGCAGGCCCAGCGGCAGCGAACCGAGCTGGAGGGGGATCGCGGTCATGCGCTGCTACTACGACGGCTCCGGCCGGCCGGATCGCGTTTTTTCTCATCGGGTTGACCGCCCGGCCACACGAGCCCATGCCGGAGGCCGGCATCATCGATATAAAAACCGCACTCGCCCCAGACCGCCGGCTTCACATCGCCTGCCCAGGCGGTAGTGTTTGCCCATGGCCGTACCCGTCTCGCAGATGTGGACCGTGGCCGCCTACGTGCTCAGCCAGCGCCTGCGGCGGCGGAAGCGCTACCCGCTGGTGCTGATGCTCGAGCCGCTCTTCCGCTGCAATCTCGCCTGCGCCGGCTGCGGGAAGATCCAGTACCCGGCCCATATCCTCAAGCGCCACCTGACGCTCGACCAGTGCCTGGCCGCGGTGGATGAATGCGGCGCGCCGATCGTCTCCATCCCGGGCGGCGAACCGCTGCTCTATCCCCACATCGCCGAACTCGTTGAAGGACTGGTCAGGCGGCGCAAGTACATCTATCTGTGCACCAACGCCCTCCTCCTGAAGGCCAGCCTCGCCGAAGGACTCTTCCGCCCGAGCAAGTACCTGACCTTTTCCGTCCACCTGGACGGCCTGGAAGAGGAGCATGACTTCGCCGTCTGCCGCGAAGGCGTCTACCGGACGGCGATGGATGCGATCGGCGAAGCGGTGAAGCGCGGCTTCCGAGTCACCACCAACACCACCCTCTTCGACGGGGCCGATCCCAACTCGGTGCGCCGCTTCTTCGATCAGATGATGGCCCTGGGCGTGGAGAGCATGACCATCAGCCCCGGCTACGCCTACGAGAAGGCGCCCGATCAGCAGAACTTCCTGGCCCGGAAGCGCACCAGCGAGCTGTTCGAGATGATTCTCTCCAACCGCTCGAAACGTTGGAAATTCAACCAGTCGCCGCTGTTCCTCGAGTTCCTGATGGGCCGGCGGCAGTACGAATGCACGCCGTGGGGCACGCCGACCTACAACATCTTCGGCTGGCAGAGACCCTGTTACCTGCTGCAGGAAGGCTACGGCGACACCTTCCGGCAACTCCTGGACGACACCCAGTGGCGTCGTTACGGCCGGGCAAGCGGTAACAGCCAGTGCCAGCAGTGCATGGTGCACTGCGGCTACGAGCCGACGGCGGTGCATCACACGTTCAGCGCCTTCTCCGGCCTTCTGGGAACGATCAGGGCGCTTCTTCTCAACACCTATCCCAACTCCGCCGCGCTGCGCCGGCTCGAAGTGGAGAAGACCAGGCCCCACGGCCCGCGGGCCCAGCTCGTCCAACTCGGCGTCGCGGACGATGCAAAAGAACAAGTCGGCGCCGTGTGAGCAGGCGCGGACGGAGTGGCCCAGGCACCTGCGGATATGCATCCGCAGCTATGAAGAGCGGGTACAGCTACGAAAACCTGTCACCATCGCAATCACAGCCGCGGGTGAATATCTGCGGGCGCCTCGGCACAATGCGCTTCAACGAAGACAGGCAAAAATGCAGCGGACGACCGCGAGGGTCGTCCGCCGGTGGAGGAGAAGGATGGTCAGTCGGAATGGTCCTGCTTGGCCAGTGAAGGCCGCAGGCGACACGTCGGTTGGCTATCGGCTCTGTGCCCTGCTCTCGTCTGCAACTCTCCGCGCCATGCCCCGGGCCGCCGACCCCGATGGATCGGCCCGCGTCCATGCGTCAGCGTGTGGTGGCTCACAACAAACATCGACGAGATTCGGTTTATTCCCGCCCGGGAAGATCCGGTCCGGCCCCCGTGAAGGGTCCGGCAGAGGCGGCCGCGGCGCTTGCAGGATGGACCCGGCCCGGGCATGATCGGCCCGCACCGCAAGCCGCAGGAACCTCATCATGTCGTCCTGGTGGGTCCACGACCTCTATCAGCAGGGCCGGGTCATCGAGTTGATCAGTTGGATCTTCTGGGTGATCTTCTCGATCACGATGCACGAGCTGGCCCACGGCTGGGCGGCCCTGTGGCAGGGCGATGACACCCCCCGCCGCCTGCAGCGAATGACGATGAACCCCCTGGTGCACATGGGTCCCTGGTCGCTGGTGATCTTCGCCGTCATCGGCATCGCCTGGGGCGTCATGCCCGCCGATCCCAGCCGTTTCCGCTCCGGCCGGCGGGGTCGCGTCTACGTCAGCGGGGCCGGGCCGGCCATGAACATCGTCCTTTGCTTCCTGGCCCTGACGCTCCTGATCGTCTGGCTGGCCTTCGGCCCGCGGGGCAGCGAAGTCTATCGCGGCGTGGCCGTCTTCCTTTGGACCGGCGGGTGGCTGAACATCATCCTGGCCATCCTCAATCTCCTGCCGATCCCGCCCCTGGACGGGGCGTCCGTCCTCGCCGGCCTCTCCTGGCGGATGTACCGGCTCTACCAGCACCCGCAGGCGCAGATGGCCGGGATGCTCTTCATCCTGCTCGTTTTCTTCACGGGTATCTTCGATTTCGCCTTCCGCGCCTGCACGATCCCGGCCGTGCTGTACGTGGACGTGGCCGGGGCGCTGTTCGGCAGCCCGCCGGTGTTCGACGTGGTCTACGGCTAGGCCCACGCCCCGCCGGAGGCGGCAAACCGGCCGCGGGCCGCTTGATCGGCGCGGTCCTTCTGCTATTCTTCCCCGTTCGCATCCGCCGGCCGAAGGAGCGCCGCACGGAGCGGAAACGAGGAGGCGCCTCGCTCGGGCAGCCCGCCCGGCGAGCCCGGGCAAGCCGGCCCGTCCCGACCCGGGGGCTGAGCGAGCCGGCCCGTCCCCGGGCCCGGGTACCTCTGACCGCAGGACGCCCGCCGTCCTGCTTCCGCTCTCCACGGCCCTCCCGCCCGCATCGGTCGCGTGACCGATCCCCGGACGAGGCCGGTGCTTGAAAGGAGCTGTTCCACATATGGTCGTTCTGCGTTTGAAGCGATTCGGTCGCCGGCATCGCCCGTTCTATCGCGTCTGCGCGATGGACAGGCGGGCGCCGCGCAACGGCAAGGTGATCGAGGAATTGGGCTGGTATGACCCGCTGGCCGACGAGGACCATCAGGCCTCCCTCAAGATCGACCGCATCGATTACTGGCTGAGCGTGGGGGCTCAACCCTCGGCCACGGTCACCAGCCTGCTCCGCAAGGCCGGCTGCGATCCGAAGCCCGGCAAGAAGCTGGAGCGGAAAGAGGCCTGAAGGGCTGACGGCTCGCAGGCCCGGAGGCCTGATGGCTCGAAGACCTGATCCCCGATGGCTTGCCTCCGCTTCGACATCCTGACGCTCTTCCCGGAGATGTTTCACGCCGTGCTCGGCGCGAGCATCCTCGGCAGGGCCACCGAGGGCGGCTTCGCGGAATACCACCTGCACGACATCCGCGACTGGGCCGCCAACCGCCACCAGAAGGTCGATGATCGACCCTTCGGGGGCGGGCCGGGGATGGTGATGATGTGTCAGCCGCTGCACGACTGCGTGCAGGCGGTTGAGGAAAAAGACGATCGGCCGGCGCGGCGCGTTCTTCTCACGCCTCAGGGCGAACCCCTCAGGCAGGAGCGCATCGAGAAGCTGGCCGCCGAAGACCGGCTCTTACTCATAGCCGGGCATTACGAAGGGGTCGATGAGCGCATCATCGAGGCGCTGGATCCCCTTCAGATCAGCGTTGGGGACTATGTCCTCAGCGGAGGCGAGCTGCCCGCGATGGTGCTTCTCGACGCCGTCGTCCGCCTCATCCCGGGCGTGCTCGGCCACGAAGACTCGGCTGGCGAAGATTCCTTCGCCCTCCGGGCCTTGACCGGGCGGGAAAGCAGGCGACTGCTGGACTGCCCCCATTACACGCGTCCGCGCCTCTGGGAAGGCCGGGCCGTGCCCGAAGTGCTGCTCAGCGGCGACCACCAGGCCGTCAACGAGTGGCGAGAGAAGATGATGATCGAACGGACGCAACAGCGCCGACCCGATCTGCTTGAAGGGCCCGCAGCCCAAGGATGATGTCCGATGAACCAGCAGGAAACGCTCAAATCCGTCGTCGCCGGCCAACTCAAGAGTGAAGGGGAAATCCCCTACTTCAGCATCGGCGATACGCTCAACGTCCACGTGCGCATCATCGAAGGCGACAAGGAGCGCATCCAGGTCTACCAGGGTGTGCTCATCGCCCAGAAGGGAAGCGGCGCCAATCACATGATCACCGTGCGGCGCATCGTCGCCAACGAGGGCGTGGAGCGGATCTTCCCCGTCCACTCGCCGCGCATCGCCCAGATCGAGGTCGTCCGACGCGGCGACGCGAGGCGGGCCAAGCTCTACTACCTGCGCGACCGCGTGGGCAAGTCCCGCCGCCTGCGCGACCAGCGCCGCGGCCTCAAGCACGTGCAGGAATGGGAAAGAAAGCAGGCCGCCCGCGCCAAGCGCGGCGAGAAGAAGGCCAAACCCGTCGAGGAAGAAACGGCCGACGAATGATCTTCGCGCCGGCCGTTTAGCCGCGACCCGAAGCGCAGCGGAGGGAAGCGGGAACCGGCAGACGGACCAGGGCACCACATGATCGAGGGATCGCGCGAAGCACAGCCGCCCGTGCATACCCGCAGGCGCGAGAACGTCACGCGCTGGAAATGACTCCCGACCCCTTTTCCTCTTTTCCTCTCACCGATGAGATCGCGTCGCGCGACGAGCTGTGCCCACAGCCTCCGCTGCCTCCCCCAATCCAGCGTGACCGCGCTCCCAGAGGAGCCGCGTGAGCCGCCATTCGCTGCTTGCGGTGTGCAATCGCCGGAGGCGGTTCGCGCAAGATCTGCTATCAGAGTGATTTGCGCGGCGCGATCTCCACTTGACCTGGCGGACAGAGACTCTCCGGTCGGGAATCCGCCCGTGAGTCTGGAGAGAGGCAGGTTCGGGGAGCCCGGAAGTACCCTCAAGCCCGCCCTCGACGGCGCCGATAACTCCGCACGTGGAGATTCGGCGCACGAGGTTCCTGCCGGCACCGCGCCAGACGCCCCGGCTCAAGCTGCTCCGGGCGGCAGCGGCTCTCGTCGGCGTCGTGGCCGCGGGCACGCTCGGCATCATGCTCGTCGAGGGCTGGGGTTTCGTGCAGTCGCTGTTCTTCACGCTGATCACGCTGACCACCGTCGGCTATGGCGACTACGGACTGTCCGAGTCGGGAAGGATCTTCGCCGTCGGCCTTATGGTCGGCGGTCTGGCCGTGGTCACGTACTCGGCAGGGCAGATTCTCCCGCCGCTGTTCAACCACCAACTCGTGTGGGAGCGGAAAATGAACAACCGGATCCTCAAGCTCAAGGACCATTTCATCGTATGTGGTCTCGGGCGTATCGGGCAGGCCGTGTGTCAGCACCTGGCGCGCGACGGCGTACCGTTCATCGGCATCGATCCCGATCCCGAGTCGGTCGCGATCCTCATCGATGCGGATCATATCGCCCTCGTCGGCGACGCAACCGACGACGACGTGCTTGAGGAGGCGGGCATCGAGCGGGCGAAAGCCATCGCCTGCGTGACGGGTTCGGACAGCGAGAACATCGTTATCACGCTCAGCGCCCGCGAGCGGAACCCCGACCTGCTTATCGTGAGCCGCGCCGAGCATGAGGACGCGTTTCGCAAGATGCAGCGCGCGGGCGCGACACGCGTCATCTCGCTCGTTCGTTCCGGCGGCCTCAACATCGTCAACTCGATCCTGAAGCCGAACCTCGCTGAGTTCCTCGACCTCACGCACGATCGGGGCGAGGACTTCGAGCTGGCCGAGATCACCGTCGAAGCGGGATCGGCCCTCGACGGATCGACGATCCGCGACAAGGGCTCGTCTCACAAGAACATCCTGATGATCGCGCTCAAGCGGCCGCGAGCGGCCACGAGGCTGCGCCCGAACCCCGACGAATCCCTCCGGAGCGGCGACGTTCTGATTGTGGCCGGCGACGTGCTGTCGATCGACGCCGTTCAGCGCGAGGCTGCCGCGAGGCCATTGGCAGCCTGAAGCCCGCCTGTCCGCATCGGGGGGCGAAGATGTCTTGTTCCAATTCTCGGCCAGGTTGAATGTGCCGGCAGCGCAGGGCGACCCCGCGCAACCACATGCGCGCCAGGCGTTAACCGGGCGGTTGCTGCGCGACCGCGTGGGCAAGTCCCGCCGCCTCCGCGACCAGCGCCGCGGCCTCAAGCGCGTCCGGAAATGGGAAAGCAGGCCGGCCGCGCCAAGCGCGGCGAGAAGAAGGCCAAACCCGTCGAGGAAGAGACCGGCGAGGAATAGGGCCTGACAGACGAAGGGACTGAGGAATCGCGCGCTTCACAGCCGCGGGTGCATACCCGCCGGCGCTGTCGATCGTGGTTGAGTGTTGTTGGTTGTCGATTGTTGGTTGTGGGTTGACCGCCTATCGCTGCGCGCCAGGCGTTCGTTCTCCGTCTCCCTCGGTCCCTCAGTCCCTCCGTCCCGTGGTCGCTCTTTTCGACGTCTTGACGTCTTGAGGTTTACTCCGGGCAGTCTCCCCACGCCGCGAGCAGCACCAGCAGATCGGCGGTGTTGACGATGCCGTCATGGTTGATGTCGGCCTCGCCGCCTTCCTGGCCCCACAGAGCGAGCAGGCGCAGGAGATCGGAGGCATTGACCACGCCGTCGTTGGTGATGTCCGCCGGGCAGGTATCGATCTGGAACTCACAGGCGCCCATGTCCACGATGGGGGGGTCGCCGATTCCGGTGTCCTCCGTGTCGGGATCGTCGAGGAACCGCGGATCGCCGTTGAGGTCAATGGGGATCGCCTCGTCGGTGTCGCCGTCCTCGTCGAGGTCAAACTCATCGGGCGGGACCGACGCGTTCTTCCCGGCGTCGATGCAGGGCGATCCGAACGACAGGCGCAGATCATCATCCTCGGTGCCGGAGACACCGTCGGCGCCGTCGGCATCGACGAACAGGGGATCGGCATCGATGTTGCCTTCGCCGGCGTATCCGCCCTCGATGTCGCAGTAGGCGAGCGCCACCGAAGACTGCTCGGAGTGGATCTGCGGATCAATCGGCGCCTCGTTGCCCCAGAGGATGGAGTTGAGGAGGGTCGCGTCGCAGTCCTCCTCGAGGTGGACGGCGCCGCCTCGGCCGGCGGAGTTGGCGCTGAATGTGCAGTTGATCAACTGGGCGTCGCATTCATAGCCGGAGATGGCCCCGCCGCGGTCGGCGGCGATGTTGCCGCTGAAGGCGCAGTTGACCAGCGTCAACGACTCAACGACGCTCTGTATCGCACCGCCCTTGTATGCCATGTTCCCGAGGAACGCGCAGTTGATGATCATCGGGTTCGAGCTGTGCGCGCGGACGGCGCCGCCGCGGGAGGAGGCAATGTTTTTGATGAACCGGCAATCCAGAATGACCGCAGCCGAACTCGCCTCCTCAAGATAGATCGCGGCGCCGAGACCGGATTCGTTGCCAATGAACGTGCAGCCGATCACGAGGGGGCTGCTTTGCTGATTGCAGCGGATTGCGCCAGTGTTCTCCTGGAACACGCAGTTCATGATGGTTGGATTGTTGAAGCGATTGCCGATCCCGCCGCTGCCGGACATGAAGGCGCGGTTGGACACGAGACTGCAGTGGCTGATCGTCGGATCAGACTCGTCGTTCGATATCGCGCCGCAGTTGTCATAGGCCCAGTTGTCCGTGAAGGTGCAGTACCGCACCGTGGCGTTGCTGGACCTGTCGTTCTTCATGGCCCCGCCTGCCCAATCGGCCTCGTTCTCGACGAAGGCGCAGAACTCGAAGGTCGCACTGCTCCCGTCATTGTTGTACACAGCTCCCCCCGCATAGCCAGTGGCCTCGTTGCCGAAAAACGCGCAGAACTGGAAAGTCGGGCAGCTCTGATCGGCGTTATACACGGCCCCGCCGGAGCCGGCGCAGTTTCCGGAGAACGTGCAGTAGGAGACGGTGGGGTCGGCGGATGAGTTGTACATTCCGCCGCCCACGCCCGCGTTGCCGCCGGTGACGGTGAAGCCGCTGAGCACGGTGTCCGGTCCTTCGCCACTCGTGCAGGTGACGACAGACCCGGCGCCGCCGCCATTGATGGTCGTGTTCGCGACCACGTCGGGATCCTGCGGATCGCTGCTGCGCACGGTGATCGCCTTGCCGAGGAGATCGATGTTCTCGAAGTACTCGCCCTCGGCGACGATGATCTCATCGGAGTTCTGCGCCGCCTCGATCGCTTGCTGGATCGTGGGGTAGTCATCGGGGACGTTGATGACGTCCGCCGCGACGGGCCGGGCCGCGATCGCCGCCAGACAGGTCAGCGCAAGTGCGATGCGCGAGAGTGGATTCCGGGGCTTCAGGGGGATGTGGGGGAGCATGGTCTTGTCCCTGTGGTGACTTTTGTTGCGCTCAGCCTGGCGTTGACGCGCTGTCGAGTACGTCGGCGCCTGCGTCTGGCGGAGCCGTGGCTATGGGCATTCGCCCCACGCCGCGAGCAGGGCGAGCAGGTCGGCGGTGTCGGTGTCGCCGTCGCCATCCACATCGCCGTCCGGCGTGCCCCACCCGCTGAGGAGGTAGAGCAGGTCGGAGGTGTTGATCTGACCGTCGCCGGTGAAGTCGGCCGGGCACTCGCATTCGTCGGGGATGCCGTTTTCGTTCACGTCATCGCTGTAGCCGGTGAAGATGTCGCAGGAGTCGGCGATGCCGTTGTTGTTGCAGTCTCCGCCGAGCAGTCCGCCGAAGGCGTAGACGGCACCGGTGCCCGATTCATCTGCGGAGATCAGGGCGCGATCACCGAGCAGGGCCATGCTCGCGCTGAAATCGGACTCGAGCCCGTAGCCTGAGAGTCTGCCGTACTCGATCCACTGGTTATCGACGAGCCGGAACAGATAGGCCCACGCGCTGACGGGCCAGCCGGGCTCGCCAGGGTGATAGCCGATGGCCCCGACGAGGAGCGTGTCGTCCCGGATGGCCAAGCCCCCGCCGAAGGAGTGATACTCCTCCGCGTCGTGGGCGAAGAGCTTCTGCCGGAAGTGCCACAGGCCGTCGACGCGATGGTAGATGTAGGCGGCCCCGGCGCAGTCTCCCAGCTCGTTGTCGGCGGGCCTTCCGAGGACCAGCCGATCGCCGTCCAGTGCCGCCCTGATGAACCCATGGTATATGTACCCGTCGGGCGGCATGAGCTTCTGCTTCTCGACCCAGACGCCGTCGATGCGCTGGAAGACATACATCGCCTTGGCCCCGCTCGCCCGGACGAGGATCGTGTCGTCCCGGATCGTCACCCACGAGCCGAACTGGTCATCCATCTGCCCGTCGGAGGCGACGAGCTTCGCCTCCTCGATCCAGCCCTCGCCCATACGGCGAAAGACATAGGCCGCCCCGGGTCCGATGTGTTCGAAGAACAGGTAATCGTGGCCGCCGATGACGATCACATCCTCATCGATCGCCACGGCGCACCCGAACTCCTGGTCATCGTGAGGGTCGGAGGCGAAGAGCTTGGCATCCTGAACCCATTCGGTCCCCTCGCGGCGGAAGACGTAGGCGGCGCCGGCGTCCTCGCCGAACGTCCCGTCCTGATCGGCGCCAACCACGACGAAGTCGCCGGCCACGGCGGTGGATCCCGTCAGCCAACCGTCATCTTCGGGCGACAGCATGGCCTCGTGCTGCCACTCGGCGCCGTCCCAGCGGAAGACGTGGACGTGATAGTTGCCGTAGGCGACGAACACATCCCCATCCGCGTCGAGGGACGAGCCGAAGGAATGGTCGGGATCCTGTTCCGGATCGGCGATGCGCTGCATTTCGCAGGGCATTGCATCCCAGTCATCGCGCGGGCCGAGCCGATCCGGTCCCTTCGCCAGCGCGGAGGCGGCCAGCAGCATCAGCGCCAGCCCCGCCGCGCAGACGCCCAGTGCGACAGACAAAAGTGAAAACGATTGCCTGTTTCCCTTGAGCAACATGGCCCTTGTCCTTCTATCGCCTTGTCGTCCGCTGCCGGACCGGTCCCGGTGTCGGCGTCGCAGCCGGCCCCCTGAGCCGCCACACAGCGGATCGATGCATCTACTCTAATTGATTATGCCGACAACTCAAGGCAAAACCGGGCCGAAGGTGGATCGGATCGGCCGGGATGGCCAAACGGGCGGCGACGTTCGCAGGGTGTTTGGTTGTTGGTTGTTGGTTGTTGGTTGTTGGTTGTTGGCTGGTCGTTGTCGACTTCTTGCTGTCAGCGATCGCGCACGGGGCGGAGCCGGGCTCTGCGAGCCCGTGATCGGCGTCGAGGCCCCATGCCGAGACGACGATGCGCAAGCGCTGTTGGCTGTTGACTCACCGCTTATCGCTTATCGCTCATCGCTTCTTGCTTCTTGCTTATCGCCGGCGACCCGGGCCTGCGCCGCAAGGCGGCTTCGGCCCGGCGTGGGGCGGCTCCGGCCCGGCGTGGCGCCGGTGCGCTGCGGTCAGCGCCTCCCACGCCGGGGCGCAGCGAAGCGAAGCCCCGGGTCCACGTTTGGGCTGCCAGCCTTCAGCCGTCAATCGCCGTCTCTCCGCTCGACCGCATCCAGGGCGGCCATCACATCCGAGCAGATACGGAAGACGCGATCGAGACGCGTGAGGCGAAAGACGTAATGGACGCTGTGATTGGGATTGACCACCGCGATGCGCCCGCCGCGTACGGCCAGCTTGTTCAGCGCCTCCACCAGGCAGCCCAGGCAGGCGGTGTCCATGTACTGGACATTCTGCACATCGAGCACGAAGTGCATCGCCCCGGTCTCGCCGAGCTCCAGGAGCAGCTCGGCCAGTTGCTCGGCCCCGGCCTCCTGGGAGAGCTCGGTAACGGTGAGGGTGGCCACCGCGGTCTGGCCCATCAGCTCGACCTCGGCGATGGAGGTCCGCGGCCGGCTGCTCAGGGCCTCGGGCGTGTGCTCAGTGGGCGGAACCGACGGCAGGGGCGATCCGCCGGGCACGGCATCGGGTCGATCAGCGCGTCGGGAAAAGGGCTTGAACATTACTCCTCCGCTCCCATCCATCCACCGTTCACCGGGCGTGTGGCGCCGCGGCGGTGAAGGCGAGGGCCTTCAGGGCTCCGCCGACGGTACGAATGGATCATGAGATACATATCGGCCGGCCGTCCAGCGCCGCGCAGCGAAAACCGCCCGGGTCCGTTCGATTTCGGCTGTTTGGGGAAGCGCTGCGGCCTGGAGGGTTCAACTGGCGCGAGAGTGGAAGGACTCGCCGCCCTCCGGGTCGGAGAAGGACCCCGGTCGCTTCGGCCGTGCCTTCAGCCGGGGCGCCGGCTCGCCGTTGGGCGGCGCCGTCTCGTGCTCGGCGGGCTTGGCGACGCTTTCTTCCTTGCCGTCATCGCCGGTCGTGTGCAAACGCCGCCGGCGGGCCGCGTCGATCGATCGCTCCATGGCCTGGAGGATCGGCCGGACGCGCTCGGCTGCTGGTCGTGGCTTATCCATGAGCAGCACTCTCCTTACAGGGCATCAGGTATCGGTCCATCGCGCGCGGCAATTGCCTCGCAACGGCCCGTTTCAATGTGGATTTCCGGTCACGCGCCCGCATAACCCGCACCATGCGCATTGAACGACCTGGAGTTCCCCTTCTGGCAGGCCCCGTCGAGGCGGTCACATCGACCGTGGCCTGACATCTCGCCGACGCCTGCAACCGGCCGCCTCAGCGCGGGAACAACCTCAGGTGATGCGCCCTCGCCTGGCGGCCGCATCGGACGCGGGGGCGGGTAGACTGCCCGGCGACGGTCGCGCCCGCCCGGGCCGACTGTTCAACTGCGGAGAACACGATGGCTTACCAGCGAACGATGTGCTTGCTTCTCACCGTGATCGGCGCGGGCCTGTGTCTGCTTTTTGGTCCGGTTCCCGCCGCCGCGGCCGGGGAGACGGGCAACGTGGACCTGCCGCGGTATCCCTCCATCAGTCCGGACGGCTCGCAGATCGTCTTCTCCTGGCGGGGCGACCTGTGGAAGGCCCCCGCCGCGGGCGGCCGGGCCATCCGTCTCACCGGCCATCCCGCCGATGATCTGACCTCGGCCTGGAGCGCCGATGGGAAGCGCATCGCCTTCACCTCCGACCGCAACGGTTATCTGAACATCTACCTGATGAACGCCGACGGCACGGAGATCCGTCAGCTCACGGACATCGACCGCTCCTGCGTCGGCATCGCCTTCGGCACCGACGAGGAGGGCCGGGAAGTTGTGACCTTCCACACCACCCTGGAAGGGGATGTATATCGCGAGGCCCGGCCATACATGGTCAGCACCGACGGCGGGGACATCCGCCGCCTGCACGACGCCTTCGGCTCCACGCCCGCGGTCTCCGCCGACGGCCGGCGCATCTGCTTCACCCGCGGCGGGTATTCCGACGGCTGGGACCGGCGCCATTATCGCGGGCCGGAGAACGCCGATGTCTGGCTCTTCGACCGCGGCGACGGCTCCTTCCGACGGCTCACCACGCACCGCGGCAACGACGGCCTGGCCAAATGGGGCGGCCGGCGCACGATCCTCTACCTCTCCGATCGCCAGCTTGACTGCGTCAATCTCTATCGCATGAGCGCCGCCGACGGCGAGGAGACGTCCGCCCGCATTACATCCTTCATCGAGGCGGACGTGCACGGCTTCGACGTGTCCGCCGACGGCGCGATCGCCGTGCTCGGCGTTTGGGACACCTTATACCGGCTGAACCTGAACGATCCCAACGCCGAGCCCGAGGCGCTGCGGCTGGAGGCCGTCGAGGATGAGAAGGACAACTACCAGCTCAAGGAGATCGCTCGGGAAGTCTCCGAGGCGGCCCTCAGCCCCGACGGCCAGGTCATGGCGATGATCGCCTACGGCGAGGTGTACGTGCGGAACATGAAGGACGGCAGCGCCACCCGCCGCGTCACCGCCACCCACGCCCGTGAGCGGCATCCCGCCTGGTCGCCGGATGGCCTGGTGCTCTACTTCACCAGCGACATGGACGGCACCGAGTCAATCTACGCCGCCACCGTCAAGAAGACGCGGGGCGAGGTCAAGGACGCCTTCGACGAAGCGACCGGAAAGAAGAAGGAAGAGGAAGCCGCGAAAGAAGAGAGCAACGAACAGGAAGCGGATGATCGCCCGCCCGCCGGCGCAGATGGCGACGACCCCGCCGAGGCGCCCGCGGCGGACGATCCCGTCAGCGGCGTCTGGACGGGCACGGCCGAAGTCCCCGAAGAGGGGCC
>Ga0272441_10001170_pt1 | contig 56202 bp, 10 predicted proteins | sample SSMProp6N_FD_193582 | JGI IMG/M metagenome (GOLD analysis project Ga0272441, IMG submission 193582) | Marine sediment archaeal communities from Little Sippewissett salt marsh, Falmouth, MA, United States - SSM-Prop-6N | ecosystem: Environmental > Aquatic > Marine > Wetlands > Sediment ...
GATAATTAAATCACGAACGCCTTTCTTCCCGGATCAGTTCCTGAAAACAATAAGGATCATTATAGGCGTGAACATCTTCACCATCCATCTGATACAACTGGTGAGATATTAGGCCGCGGCGAGTATCGTGACCTGGCTGTCGTATATCCTCTTGATGGCGTCAAAGTCCATGGGCTCGGCCCTGGGTATGAAGACCACCAGGCGCGGGTTCTTGGTTATTACCTCTATAGCCGGGTGGTTTGAAATGGGTTTCTGGTTGAAGGCCATGCGGACGGCCATGGTTATCATCTCGAGAAGCCTTATGTAGGAATCGCCGGTAAGACCGGCGCCGTCTATGGCGGCCATAAAGGCCTTGTCGATATCGGTGTCGCTTGTGGCCCTTATCGCGTCGAATTCCTTCCTGTTAATAGTATCCTGGCTTCCCAGCACTATAACGTTCTTAAGCGGCACCTTGTCCCTCTCGATGACCTCATTCAGCTTGCCCGCGAGCTCGTCCGATGAGCCCCTGACTATTTCCACCGTGCCCGCTCCGCTCAGCTTGCCGACCTGCTGTACGAGCCTCTGTATCATTGCTTTCTGCTCGTCGGGCACCCAGTTGTCCGTCTCGAGCGCCAGGACTATCTTGCCGCCGTCGGCCTTTATCGCCCGCGCGTTCTTGCCTGAAACAAGCGCGTCTAAAACTCCATGCGCCCATATATCCTCATTCGCCGGGAACTTCTCATTGGACATGGATCCCGGGTTATCCTCGAATATCTGCCTGACCTTGTCCCTTGTAAGCCCGGTATCGGACATATATACCGGAAGAGGGAACAGGAATTTATCGCCTTTATCTATAAGAAAACGGGAGTATATCTCATATAGATGGTTGGGTATCTTGCTCTTCTCGATATCTGATAAGCCTTCCACGAGTTCCGGATATCTCCTCATCAGGAACTTCACTCTCTCTACCGGGAACTTATTGTGCTCAAGTATGACGGTCCAGTATACCAGCATGGAGAGGATATTCACGTATCTGTGGCTTTTGCCCCTTGCCATCTGCGCCGTCCTCTCATCCGCGTTGACCTCCGGCATCCCATCATCGCCGTACGGGAAATGCCCCCTTAGTGTATGTATGACCAGTGAGTGCACAAGGGAATCGAAAAAATCTCCTATGATATTATCCCCGCCGAGCTTGGGATAATCGAAGATATCACCTACGCGGTACCCATCCTTATGCTTCCTGTCGCCTTCCATCTTCAGCAGCATTAAAAGCCTTATGAATCTCTCGTTCAACCTGACGGTGCCGTCTGGATTGACAATGTCAGTCGGCAGCAAACCTTCTGAAATATCCTCGACCTTTATCTTGTGTGGGTCCAAACCGGGAATGCTGCTGAACAACGCCTCAAGCTTCTTGATGTTTATCTGCCGCTGTTTTTCATCGCGTATGCCCATCTGTTCCTCACGCTTCCTTATACGGTCCCTCAAGGAAGCCGCGTCCTCGAACCTCTCCCTGTTGACCAGCCCGTCCAGTTCCTTCCTCCACCGGTATAGGTCATATGACCTTCTGATCTCCTCCGGCATGTCGTGCTCAGCCACGCCCTTGAAAACCCGCTTGATATAGGTTATTATCTCCCGGCAGTCCTCTATATGCACACCGGAGAGATCTATCGTGTACTTGTACGCCTCCTCAGCGAATTCTATCAGGCCTTCGTTCGACATACCCCCGAGCCTTTCATCCATGTCGCGTATCCTTATCCTCAGGGCGGTGTCGACCTTGTCCGGATCGAATTTCCCCCGCTTGTCCTCGAGATAATAACCCTCGAAGTCCGTTAAAGCATCGCTGGCCGCGCCCATCTCAATGCCGAGGTCGACCAGTATCCAGTCAAGGATCGCCCGTGACCTCTGCATGAGATCCTCGCTCTCACGGAGCACCAGTCCGCCGGCGGCAAAGTCCGCCTCCCCGGAAAGGACAATACTGCCGTTCTCCACCTTCTCCTTCAGCAGCCTCTTGATGTTATCAGCGCCGAGGTCTTCTAAAAAGGCCGTGACAAGCTTAACACTCTCATCAGATAAGCGTAAGACGACGGGCCGGGACCCGCGGCTCATACCCTCATTGGATGAAGAACCTGGATACCGCTCGACAAAATCAACAACGTCCTTTCTGACCACGCCGGTATCTTTCGGCTGCAGAGATAAAGGAAAATCGCTGCTGTCACAGAAATCAATAATGACCTCCTGCAGGTGGTTCGGCAGCTTTTTCTTTTCCTGCCTCGTAAGCTTACGGAAAAGCTCCGGATACTGTTTTATGTAGAACTCCGCCCTTTTTTTCGGCAGCCTGTAGTGTTCCACGCAAGTTATCCAGTAGAAGAGCATGGCCAGGACGTTCATATATAGATATTTCCCTCCCCTTTCGCCTTGCGCGAGGGACTCGTTCGGATCGAACATCACATTACCCTGATCATCCACCGAAAAATGCCCCCGGATAGTGTGAATGGCGATCGAGTATATTATGGACGAGTAAAGTTCGGCCAGCGGATTAGGCGGCGCCATTATGGGATATGACACGATCTCTCCCCGCGCCCCCTTAAGGCCCTCTATTTTGAGCCTGTGCATGAGTTTTATGAAGTTTTCGTTTATCCTGATAACACCGTCCTCGGCCACTATGTCAGTGGGAAGGATACTGTCCAGAAAATGCTCTATCTTTATTTTCCCGGGGTCAAGCCCAGGTATGTTACCGAATATCCTGCGCAGCTCCTTGATATCCTCGCGCCTGCTCTTTTCATCGTATATACCCAGCTCCTCTTCCCTTGCCTTTATACGGTCCCTCAAAGATGCAGCATCCTCGAAACTCTCGTCATTGACCATCTTTTCGAGCTGGTTCCTCCAGCGATAAAGTTCATACCGCCTCTTAAGTTTTTCGGGCATGTCATGTTCGGCCACCTTCTTAAAGATATCCCTTATATCCTGTATCGTCTCCTCGCAATCCGACAGTTCGATCCCCCTTATATCCATTATGGTCTCATAGGCCTCGTCGGTAAACCTCATACCCCCCTCGTTCGAGGCCAGGCCGGCCTTTCGATCCGCCTCCCTGAGCATCAACTTGAGCCGGGGATAAGCCTGGTCCATATCGAACTCCCCTGCCTGTCCTTTTCTCAACACGGCCCAGAAACTTTCGAAAGCTTCAACAACCTCGTTAAAGGGAACCTCTGTATCTAAAAGAAACCCCTCAAGGATCGATAAGGCTCTTTTCCTGACACCTTTATCCTCCCGCAAGACTATAGAGTCGGCGAAAATAACGGGCTTTCCCGAAATGATGACCTTTCTCGCTTTTATCTTTTCCAAAAAAGCGTTCTTTATGTTCCACGCTTCCGCTTTTTCAAGGAAACTTAAAACAGCCTGCACCGATTCATCCGGAAGATCTACGAACCTGGGGCTTTTCGCGTCGCTGAGGCTGCTCCCCATTAATTTCACTTTCAGCTCTTCCGCCTCCGGCGCCTCAAACTCCCCTCTTTCAACCAGCTCTTTACAATAACCTTCCAGCTCTTCCTCTGTATATATAGTTGTCTTCTCTCTTCCGTCCATGTAATGGAATATTTGTGCGAAGTAGGGTGTGCCTCCTACATTCCCCGGTATCAAAAAAACGCTTTCCAAACCTTTTTCACCTCTTATATCCTTCAGGCTCAATCTTCGAGCGGCCGAGAAAAATACCTCTACAGTTGCGGCTGAAACGATCTTCGCGTAAAGATCCTTGATCAGGTTTTCCGTTGAACTGAGGATGTCAGGGTCATTTCTCAATCTGCCGAGAAGAGTTAGCTCGAGCATTCCCTTTTCTCCCAATTCCTTGTCTATCAAAGGCCTGAACACCCTGTGTTGAGGGTGCAGATTCATATCAGGATGTCTGTTTATCTCTATGGCGTCGTATGTTGGTGAAAATATGTAATTTATGAAAACCAGTATGAGCAATACTGATATGATCTTGATGGTTTTTTTTGATCTTTCCGATCTCCCAGACACTTTTTCCTCCCGTAATATTGTCTTTTTCAACTTATTAATAAACGCAGAGCGCATTTTTCCCTTTCCGTTTCGCCTACAGCTTGGCCACTATAAACGGTACAAATAATGCTAAGTCATCCTACTTTTTAAAATGTTAACTAACATTAGGATAACATAAACGTAAAAATTTGGCAAGCCGTATATATAGCTTTTTTATATCTTAATTTGAATGGGTTGTTGCGGGAAAAATTTGGATGTGAACGATCAATGCGGGGCAATGGATGGCTTGAATATTACAGTGACCTCAGGACTTCCTGCTGGGCTTTATTCCAGTCAGTTATTTCCTCGTAATCTATCCTTGTTATCCTCATTATTATCTGGCCCGCGAAAAGCTTTTCCATAAAGCTATCAAGGTCTTCCGCGCTCATGGCCTCAAAAACCACATCACCGTCATATGAATCGAAGCACCCCCAGGACCTGAAGAACAACATGGCGTCCCTCATGCTATCCTGGAGTTCTTCTGGCGATTTGCCGTAATCTATCTTCTCCCTTTTCAAGTTACATAATATATCCCCCGCGGATATCAGCTTCATCATGGCCAGCGTCATATCCTGCACTTCTGACTCATCCTCGACCCTGTCATTAACTATGACTATCCAGTCCCTGTATCTCTGGTTTTCCGGAAGCGCCAGGAATTCATTGACCGTATCTATATCTTCCTGTTTCTGGCAAGCGACGGATATCTTGGAGGTCGAAGCGGGATCTCTCCTGTTCATATCCTCGGCGAACAACACAGCTTCCGCGAGTTCCGCCATAAGAGACTGCTTGTCAGTGAAGCCCATAACTCTTCCCTTGAATCCCTGATCCTGCGCCGTCCTTCTCCAATCCTGTCCGAATTTTGCCTGACCGCCCATCGTATCTATATTCGCGTTCCGTATCAGATGGATATTAACGCCTCCTCTTACCATGTTATCCCTCAATGCCCTGTTCTGGAGATTGAGGGCCATATTGTAATCCGGATCCAGGTTGTCCTGAAAGCCGAAAAGCCGCGACCTGACACGCAGGTTCGACCTGGCCGTGATACCTCCGGTGTCACGAGCGAAATTATAGCGTATAAGCGCCATCTCGCTGCCTGTCATCTCCCTGCGTCCGGCCGCTCTCAGGACCCTCTGGAGTTCTGAGATCATTGTCTCGGGTTCGCTTATTCTTTCAACATACTCCCGCCCCTCGGCCCTGATAAGCGTATCAAGTGCCATCCTCACGTCTTTGCCCGCGCCGCGCATGAAAGTATGCATCGTAAGGGCCTGTATTCCCGCAATATCAGCGTATTCCTCCTTTAACCCTGAAAGAGCTTCCTCGGCCGCGGATTCACCAAGCTCGTGCATTATGGCCAAATAATTCACCCCGGTCGTCTCGTCAAAGAAATCACGGCTTAAATATAGAGTTCCCGGCCCGAAATAACCCCTGATGTTCTCGTGCGGCTCCAGGACAACGATATTTTTTACCCCCTCAAGTCGCCCTCTCAGGTCCTTGAGTATTGACATTTGCGTATCGTCGAGGGTTTCAACCGCTTCGCCGGAAATTTTCGAGTCCAGGATATCCCCGATCTTATCTTTTACTTTATCCATGCCGGCGGGCAGATCTTCCGCGGGGGTCTTACGTACGGTCACCGGGGCAGTCAACCCGCTGTGGCCGATAGTTATAAAATCACTTCCCGGCTCATCCGTAACGACCAGATCACCTGTCAAAAGCTGACCATCATCCCCGAACAATTTGCCCATCAGGCTTCCACGCGCCTCTTCCATCAAGAGGCGTTCCTGCTGGGCCTGCCTTTCTTCTTCCGAACGCCGGACGTTCACCTCCATTTCCGCGGCATCCTTCCTTATCAGACCCAGAAAATGCTGCAGTGTCCTCGCTGCAGCATCAGGGCTTGTAAGGCCGGTGTTGCTCAAAACGATGTAATAAGAACCGTTATCGCTGGCTTTTACAAGAAGGGCGTCCTGCATCGTTCCCGGATCCCCCGGAAGAGTCAGCAGCTTTTCATAATCACGCAGAGGCCTTCCTTCAATATTCCTGAATACCGATCCCCCGGCGCCGCTTTCACCCGCCGACGCTTCAGCCTCCCCGTAATTGACCAGCGCGTAAACCTTTTTATCTCCGATGCCGCTGTCCTTCACCACCCCGGTGACCCTGCCCTTTTTGTCAGTCTCGACGAACTCTAAAGCTCCGTTATCCCTGATGCGGACAGTTCCATCGTCTAATTCGATTATATTACCTGCGATGCCGGCGAAAGGCATGCGGAAATCTTCCACCATAGGTATAGGCGAGATCTTCTTTTGGCCGCGCTCAACATACTGGTTCCTGAAGCTTTCCACGTTCAGGTTCATCAGGCTTCGTTCCTTGCCCTTTGCTATTTCCGAGACGACGACCCCGGGAGTTCCCAGCGCGGCTATGTGCCTGAGGTAATTTTCGGCGAATACCGGATCCCTGACGGCGGCATCGCGGAGGCTCTTTTCTGTCAGCAGCCATCTGATGGCGGTCATCTTTTGCTTAATATCAAAAGAAGCCAGGACAGGATTATTGAATATGGCGTCCCTCAGCTCAGCATCCTGTATATACCCCCTGACAACCCCCAGCCAGTCGCTGCCGGTCTCTGAGAACGGGTCAAAGATACCCGTGAAATATGACGCGGCTATCAGGACGTTCCTGGCATCCGCTGGAACTTCACCGGTCTTCGCCCTTTCGCGCATAAGCTCCATGATAATGACATCAAGCAGCTTCATCAGCCTGAAATAATCCTCAATGGTGCTTTCAGCCCCGAACCTGTCGTTCTGCAGATAATTTTCCTGCAGTATTTTAATAGCCTCGGTGGCGCTGCCGGTAAGAACGGTCATATTGTTCTCAGCCCCCCTGAGATACGACCTTTCCAGCTCATAAAGGTAAAGCTCCGCCCATAACCTCATTACCTCATTATAAGCGGAAAGCGCCGCCTTCTGCCCAAGCATACGACCGACATTCTGGTTGAAAACGTCCTGAAGGCCCCGTATGTAATTTACGACACGGTTGGAATAAGAAAGGTTGCCGATCAGGCTCTCCGCTTTCCACTCGAATTCCCCGCTGTCCATCTTCTTGGCATCCTTCAGAGGTTCCGTTACAGCGCCCTCAAAATCCTTGATCCTGGATAGTATGTTCGGGAACTGTCTGAAATAATTCTTGAACGTGCTGATCCTTTCGGTTGTCTTCGCCTCTGCCGCGGAATCTATGAAGTTCCGCAGTTCCACCCCCAGGGGAGTGGTCCCGGGAACTAACAAGGCTTTTTCTTCGATCCCCTTGATCACCTTTTTACGGTTAAAGACCCGGGAAGTGATCTCTATGTTCATCCTGTGCTTTTTCTGGGGGTTATTATGATACATCCCAGTCCTTTCAAGCGCTTCATGCAATATGTATTCCTCAAGCAGGTCCCCTTTCCTGTCCAGCCATTCCACGACATCCACGGCAAGGGCCGATTCAAAGCCAAGCAGGTATTTCTCGGTGTGCTCGATGTGCTCCCGCGCCAGAAACCACATGAAACTCGCCTCGGGATCGCTCAAAGCGTCGATGACCTGATCTATCTGTTCCTTCGGGAACTTGTATGACTCCAGCACCCTCCGGATCTTCTTCTCGTTCCTCCTGACGAACCTTCTGCATCTCTTTTTAACTAGCTCGACGGCTTTTCGGCCCGACTCGCTGTTACTGACTTCGTCTTTACGCGCTTTCACTCTCTCCCTGGCCGCGTCTTCCTCATAGTTGTTCAGCCCCTTGGCGATATTACCCCTTACCTGGCCTTCGACCAGACTGAGCTCCTTTAAGATCTCCGGGATCTCGTCGGGCCTGGTACGCCTGTATTCGAGCTCTTTCCTTTCCTCCTCGGTCATCCTCTCGAATATATCCACTCCCTCGGGCCTTTCCACGGTGTCTTCCAGGGCCCTTACCATAGCGGAGAAGTACTCCTGTGCCGCCCCCTCAGGCAATTCTCTCATCCTGCTCGCGAGAACTATCACCTTGGACCTGCCGGTCTTGTCCGAAAGGAGATCGCCGACATAGGCTTCCACTTTTGTGGAGGGACCCCTTTCAAAAGTTGACCTGCTCTCCACCCCCCTCAATTCAATCGTCCTTGCGAATGTGAAATATATCGGGTTTTTCGTAAGATATATGCCCATAAGGGAGCCTCTTCTCCCCCTTAACCTGTATCTGACCCTGCCCCCCAGAGCGGGTATTTCCTTTTCAAGCCTGTACTCAGAGGTGCTCAGGGAAAGCAGATCATCTTCGCTCAGGCGCGGAGCGCCGGTCACGGCGATATGCATATCGTCGAATATATTGGTATTCTGGACGATAGGCCTTAAAAGGCCCGATCCCTCATCCAGTAAGACCATGCCTTCCCTGGATATGATGAAGTTGTCGCCGGCCAGGTTCTGGCGCACGAATCCCTCCAGATTATTCAACTTTCTGAGTTCGGGATCATCGGGGAATATATTCCCGATGGCGGGCGTTTCCGCTATAGCGGCTATATTATCTATAAATCTAACGACCGTCGGCAATGATTCATCGGTCAGCAAATCCTGCATTTCCGCCTGACGGTACAAGACATCAAGGAACTCATTCACGCGCTCAAGGGCCTGATCCGCCCCTTTATCCCGTATAAGAGCTTCTATGAGCCTCCTAAAGCCCCTTTCGGCGTTCAATGTCCACCCCAGATGGATACCCTTCGCCGTCCACTTCTGGATGGACTCGACGATATCCCCCACAAGTTCTTTCTGCTTTTCGGTCACATTGTACCTGTCCTGGCCGCCTGAAAGGATCTCCATGAGCATAATATAGTTGCCGAGCCTTCCCACCGCACCCTCGTAAAAGGCGGTCCCCTTAAGTCTTTTCATATAATTTTCCAGCCGACCAAGCTTTACGCGCAGGACGTCCAGCCTCAAGAGATCTCTGTTCCTGCCTGAAAGCGACCTCTGCCTTATTATGTCGAAGGCCTGTTTCGCTCTTGATACCTGAACAGTGTCAGACTTGCTCAAAGGCGCGTTAATAACACGGGCCACCCGCCTTCCAAGGACTATCCTGTTCTTGATAAAATCGACCAGACCTCCGATTAATATCCTCAAGGGAGCGATCAGAGGTTCCAACACCATGGCCGCCATCGGGATCGCCTGCGCGAGATCCCTCATGTTAAGCGCGACCGGTACCGTTACCATCGAGCCCATAAGGCCGATAGACGCTATCATGCCTGGCGGCGCTCCCAGCGGTTCGAGTATTGCGGCTACTATGCCGAAGATCACGATACTGAAGAAAGAAGTAGTAGTCAGCGCGGCCTCCCTCTCCCCAAGATAGTTCAATCCACGGGCCTGCCCCCAAGGGCTCCTCAGATAAAGAAGCCACCTCGCAGCGAACCTTCCGTTCTCAGCCCGCATGTCGGCATAAGCCCTATCAACGGGCTCGGGGAAAAGGATGTCTTCCCGCACTTCAAGCTCCGCGGCGACCGCTTTTCTGTCGATGAACTTCCTCAACTGCCGGCCGAGCGGAGTTGCGCCCGGAGATGTAAAATCAAAATCAAAAATAGCCGAGGTCAGCTCTACGATAAAGCGGTGCTTTAGCTGTTCATTGCCCTTAAAAATATCCATTTTCTCCAGGGCTTCATGAATTATATATTCATCAATAAGCCCCATGCTTCCCGTGTTGAACAGAAAGTCGACCACGTCAAGCGCGAGCCCCCCGTCGTAACCTAGAAAGTATGTTTCCCGGCCGTATACCTTTGACAAAAAGAACTTGAAGGCCAGAGTGGGATTCCTCAACGCCTGAAAAACTACCGACCCGTCTATCGCTTTTTCCCTTGACCATTCCGCGTCTTCAGCTCCCTTAGGCAAGGCCAGGGCATTTCTCACCCTGTCGACATCCAGCCCGCTCTTTCTATACTCTTCCAGAACAGCGTCTATCCTTCCCAATGTCCTGTCCCTTACAGCTCTCTGGGCATCGGTAAGCTGCAATGCCGGGGCCGTAAGATCAGCTATCCTTTTACTCGCGCTCACAGTCCTGGACTTGACGACTTCGAGGCTCCCGGGGTATCTCTGTATAGCTTCGCGGTTCTTACCGGGGTCCTCCGCATCCGCCAAAAACGCGGCCAACTCATCGTCATTCTGCCACTTGCCGATCGTTCCCACGCCCGCCGCCCTGGCCAGGAGTCCCGTAACGGCCGTATCCCTGAGCCCAGCGTCGAGCCGCGTCAGACGGCCCTGTTCATCCCTGGCTACGCCATCGACAAGAGAGGCCATGTTATTCACCTCGAAATGAAGCATCAAAGCGTTCACTAAAAGCGTTCTCTTCCCTTCATCTTTCAGTATATTGAGGAACACCGGTTCGACAAGGGACTGATAACGCGGTCCCGCGAACCTGGACCTTACTTCATCATCCGCCTCAGCCCTTAAAAGGTAAGGTATAATAGTCCTTTCAAGGAGATCCCTTACGGCGTCCGGAGTGTACCGCCTTCTATCTTCAGACTGGCTGTAAACGTTAAAGAGCAGGTAATCGGCAAGGGCGGAAAGCGCTTTCTGCGACACCTCCGCTTCCGCAGGCGTGATCCGGGTGAAGTCAATACCTGCTTCGTCAAGCTTCTCCTCCTCAGCGACCGGCTTACCCTGAGCCATTTCAAGCGCCTTTATCGCGCTTTCAACAGCGGCCTGCACATCATCTTCTTCCAGGCTCCTGGCCGAGACAATAGTAAGAAGCTGCGCCCCCCTTCCGTCACCCGCGTCCGCCTGAAGTGTATCTCCCAAAATGTCTCCGAACACGAATTCAGCCTCATTTTTACCCACAGCGGAATCACTGTAACCGGTTTCCCTGATCCTCTGCGACCTGCCAAACAACCTGTCGGAAAGAGATATAAATACACGTTGTTCAGCTAAAAGGGTGTCCCCCAGATACGCTCCGGGTTTGGCTTTGAGCTCGATCACCTGCCTTTTTTGCTGACCGGTTCCCAGCTCAGCGATTTCAAGCTTATAACTTTCCATCTCAAGTCCGGCCAGTTTATAGTCTTGGCTGTTACCCGTTACCGCCACCGGAAAATCCCTTACGAACCCGGCGGTCTGCCCCCTGAATTCCCCTTCCTTAAGGCTTTTCATGGTCCTGCTGTCATACATGAATGAATTGCTGCCGGGGTCGTTCAACCTGGTTATTGGAAAATTCTCCAGGATCTCGATATAAGCCCTTCTCTCAGTCGGGTCTTCCATTCCCGCTCTGACCCTTGATCCAAGGAAGGCGGCCACGCTTCTGAGATATGACTGAACAAACGAACTGCCTAGCGGGGATTCATTGATCTTTTTGCCCCTTATGATCTCCAGCAGGGCATTTACTTCCTTGAAGAGCTTCTCTTTATCCTCATAAACCGTGTTAAGGACTTTTATCAACCGTAAAAGACCTCCAGTGCGCTGGTCCAGCAGCCCGTTGTAGGGGATGCCCCTTTTAACATCCGCTTTGCCCTCGGCGTAATTACCGTCGATACGGTCAACTATCCCCTCTATCTCTTTCAGCCTTTTCGCGCTAACTGTGCCGTCACCGTCCGCGAGCTCGTATGCCAGTACGGAATAACTCTCCATCTTGCGCATCAAGCGCTTGTAAAATTCGGTATCCTCCTGGCCTCGAAGAGCGTCCTTTAGCGGCATTAATTGCTCCGCGAAGAATTCCGCGCTCATGGGACGCTTTTGACCCTTTTCCGCGGTCGATCCACGCTGACTGATCATAGCGAATACGCGGTCCGCCCTCTCTCTCTGAGTGTCGTTTTCCTGCCTGTTCTTCTCCACGTAGGGCCAGAAAGTCCTGGCCGTCACCTGATCATCAAGGGGGCCGTAAAAAAGGTCTGCGATCTCATCGCCGAAATACGCGGCCGCGCTTTTTCTGAGTTGGCGGACCTCCTTTTTCACTTCGTTCCGGGCCTGACGGAGAGGGCTCATCATTCCCTTTACGGCAACGAACATCTTATAAGCGGTAAAAGCCGCAGCTAATGCGATCAGGGTGCCCAGAACAACTGGGTTCTGGAAAAAATTAAGAGCGCGCACCGCGTCCGGAGCCGCTTCGGCTATCCGGGCAGCGCCCTCGGGGTTCTCCGCTAAAACCCGTTTTATAAGATAAAAGAACATCACAATAGGAGCGAAAAGCGGGACACCTATCACGATGAACCCGGCTATCCTGTTGGCGTCATCCCTGTCGATGTTCAGACTCGCCAGAAGATTTCTCAAGAACTGCCTGGTTAAATTATAGATCGGCACGAATATCATGCCTAAAAGAGTCCTGCGTGTTTCAGTGACCGGATATCTTTCCAGTCGGGCGTCAAGATAGCTTTTGGTCCTCCGCAGATCGGCGAAATCTTTTGGAAGGTCCAGGTCGGCTTCTTCCGCGTAATCCCTTGTTCTCAGCTGCCGCCTTTCCGCCAAAGACATCTGCCATATTGTTTTTGGCGACTCGTCAAGCAGCGAGACGTGCATACTGGCTTTCTCTAAAAGCTCGGCGACCCTTGACGTGTTTTTCTGCTTGAGAGCGCTGACAACCTGCTCAGCCAGCTGGTGGCTGCTGAGAGTTCCATTACCCGCGTATACGCCCGCGATAAGCTCGTGGACCAGAACATAAGGCACTTCCGTCTGATCGACCGCCATTGGTATATATATTCCCTGGCCACCGGCATGCGCGGCGACAAGTCCATCTATAAGCTGGACCCCCCCCACATCCTGCCTGAGAAGCAAGGCATTCAAAGCCCCGTTCAATGTTCCCCGCCGTTCTTCAGGCATCATCTCCAATATCCCGCGCGCGGCGATTATCGGCTCGCTTTCTTCGTCAAGCCGCCTCCTGTCCTTCTCCTCGGCCGCCGCAATCTTCCTGTCCTGAGCGATCTCGCTGAACGCGGCAGTAATCCCGACAGCGTTCAACTCGAACTTTTCCCCGGGGGCGATGTTTTCGGCATCGCCTTTTTCCGTACTTATGTTGAAAGTCGGCGATCCGTCGACGAGGCCTATGACCATGAAGCGTCCGTCATCAAGCTCTACGGCAAGATCATTGTCTGAAGCGAATCTCTCCTGTATCACCAGCTTGGCCATGCGGAACACTTCTCTTTTTTCTTTGCCGTAAACATCTTCGCCGAGCGGGCTGAGAAAATCCGCGACCTGTATAAGCGCTACCGAAGAGCTTATAGACTCTTCCACCGGGCTTACGCCCCCGGAAAGTATCTCGAAGTACGGGCATTCGTACCCTTTATCTATCTTGAAGCTGGGGATGATCGAGATATACGAAATATCATTCTCTTTCAGGAGTTCGCACATATTATCGGTATGGAAGCCGCCGGTGACCAGTATGCCCGTCTTTATGTCTTCGCCGGAGAACTTCATGTTCTCAATGAACACCTTGTCCCTTTTAAATGAATAATCGTAGAAATCAAAGATCCTTCGCCTAAACTCGTCAAGCCTGTTCACATCCGGGTCAAGGTCCGCGTTTATATGGTACTTAGGGGCCTCCTCCCTGATGAAGGAAACGTAATTTCTAACGTCGAAAGACGCCTTGTTCTTCAGGTAGTACCTGTAATCCTCTCTTGTGAATGCTATATCGAACATGTTCTTCGTGAGAACGAGGTTTTTGGACAGCTCGTTAAGCTTCCTTTCCTCTTCGTTCCTGTACAGAGTCTCCTTTATTTCCTTCTCGAGGTCTTCGATCTCGGCCATCACTGCTGTTTTATCAACCGCGTCATAAAGTGAAACGTAAACAATGTACTCCCTTAGCTGCGGGTAATCGTCCAGATCCTGGTTCGCTTCTTTCGCTGTCTTTATCAGGTACTCGTAAAACACGTTCTGGGATATATCCCTGTTCCTGAAAGATATAGTAGTCCTTACAAGTTCCTCAAGCTGGTTTTTTGAAAGCACTTTCTGCATGTTATCGATCAAAGCGTCCCTTTCGAGGTTAGCCTGTTTAAAATCTATTCTGCCCTCCTGCTCCATTGATTGGCTCAGAAGGTATATGTTCGGGTATGATTTTATGTTTATGCCTTTGAGCCTGGACTTTTCCATCAGGAACGACAGGTAATCCTTGAACTCGACCTTGTTAGCCTTGTATTCGGCGTATTTCAAGTCGATCTCGTAAAGCTCTGGAGAATATATCTTACTCTTCAGTCTCTCGAGAACATGGTCGATCTGTTCTATATACTTCTTTACTTCAGCTTTGTAGGAAAGGGAATCCGTGTAAACATCAAGGTTCTTTATGTAAAGATCGGTATCTTCAACCCCCCACAGATCTATAACGCCCGGTTTTTCTATTGCGAATAGTTCGCTTCCGTTGATCCTTCCCCATTTCAGGAAATAATCCGCTACTTTTGATCTTATGTTCTCATCCAGTATCCCCGTGAAATCCGTCAGGTCATACTGACCTGCCCCACCTTCAAGATTTACCATCCTGATACCGTATTCTTTGTTAAGATACTCTATGATATCGAATATCTTCTTTTGCGCCGTATAATTACAATGTGCGTCCTGAATATGAACTAGCACCTTATTGGGATCTCCTTTGTGATGGTATTTTATGATACCCATATGTGGCGGGATCGTGAATGTCTCAACGTCTATATCCTTAATCCCTCGTTCATCAAAAGAAAAAGGCTCTCCCATGCCCCCAACGGCCGCCCACGCGTCGTTAAGTATGTAGGTAGCGCCGAAAAAGAAGACCGCGATAACTGCAATCGCCTTTTTCAACGTCATATGTTTTTTCAGCCACCTGTTCATGAGATCACCTGTTTAATACTTAATAAATATTTTTATTTAGTCCGCACAAAAAAAGACCTCGAACTTTTCTGTTAGAGCAAAAGTTAGCTACTTTTTTACTATTATATATACACACTTCTCTACCTTAAGTTTACCCCCTATTATTATAAGTTGCAATTTTAACTTGCTCACTTTTTTAAACCCTAACTTTTCTTTAGAGGGGACGGTTCCCCTCCATATAAATTCTTTAAATACAATGCCTTACAACCTATGACAAAACATTTTTTAAAGAACATGATTACAGGGCCCTTAATACAGCGTCCTGCGTCCTCTTCCACTCCTGAAGTTCTGTGAAATCGATCTTTCGGATCCTCAGGATTACCAAACCGTTTATTATATCCTTTATTAATTGTTCCGGGTTTTCCCCGTATTTTGCCAGATCAATGGAACCCGGCTCCGTCACAGTGCCCACCAACCCCAAAACCCTGTCAGCCGCCGCCCTGGAATAGGTCCCCTTTTCAAATCTCTGATAATTTAAAAGAGCCTTTGCCAGGACTATATGCATTACATTGTCTATCATGCCGTTCGCCGGGATATCCGACTCGATAACTACCGTTATGAACTCCGCCAGGTGCGCGTATTTCTCAAGAAGCCCTCCCTTATCGAATATCTTTTCCCTTTCATCCTGGGTTATCGGCAAATATAAAAGCATCCGCGGATCTTTTTTCGCTTCTCTTTCCTTTTCGAACGCGGGGACCACCCTTTCCTCCATAAGAAGAAGAAGATTATCTTTCCAATCTTCGCCGTACTTGTAACTGTACGGAAGCGTCTCCTGGCCGTAATCCCTGTGCAGCTTTCGGGAAGTGCTTCTAATGACCGGCTCCTGCTGCGCGATAAAGAATTCCGAGCCCGGCATGACGATAAGATCCGGGTTATCCTGCCTGAGGTCACCTATAACGCCTTTGGCCGCTTCTACCTGTGCTCCTGCTTCTCTCAGGGCCCTCTCCTTTCCGGCTATATTGATCTCGTCCTGCAAACGCTCAACATCTTCCGGTGTAAGCTCGGCGATCTCCCCCTGCGCGGCGAGAAAATCCATCAGTTTTTCTTTTTCTATGGCCTCCGGCCGAATTTCTTTGAACCGTGCGCCTACTTTATCCGCAAGTCTGCCCAATGCTCCGCCGCTAACGGCCAGCCTCTTGAAAATATAATAAATGTCCTCTCCTCTCATCTGCGCCGTGAACAGGCTTCTAAGATCAGCCTCGGCCGCCTCCATGATTTCGCCCGTCGCGGCAAGCTTGTTTTGAAGCGCCATGATAAAAGGCTCATTTTCAGGGGCCGGCGTGAACCCGTCCGGCACGGGCAGGCCGAACAGAAAAGCCATATCCCTTATCCTGCGCTTCATTATCGAGGAGAACTTCAGCGCGTCTTCCCTGCTTATCCTGCCGGTATCCGTGGCTCTATGTTCAGCCCAGCCTATAAGCCTGGAGGCGTCCCTTGTCAAAAGTTCAAAAAACCTCCTTGTGAACTCCTCTCTTCTTACTTCTTCGATCTCCTCCCCCTCAAGGTATTCCTTGAACAGGTTCTGGTACTCCACGAAAAAATCCTCTTCGACAAGGGTCCTGTCTATTATGTGAAGCAGGGCTATCGCCTCTATCGTGCGCTTGACGAGCTTGCTGCAGGCGGTCCGGGGATGGTTCTGAAGCTGTTCAGCGTATTTGAACATGCCTTTGTCGATCAGTTCCACCGATTTCGCGAGGAGGCTGCCATGCGTGGGCTCGCGCATAAAAGGATCATTACTGGCCCCGTCCCTCAGATATAAGGGTACGCCCGTCCCGAAACGGTTTGCGTAGGCGAGCCAGAAAGGCCCGTGGGGGTTCCTGGCTTCAGGGTCGCTGAAATCCCTTATATGAAGAGGCGTGATGTCAGCCACCTCCACCACGTTCCCGCTCGCCCTGGCCTCTTCAGAGAAAACCGTCTCGGGCAAGGCTATCTTGAAAAGGTGGGTTTTCTGCCGCCAGAGCTCCTCCTGCGTGACGTCCCCGTCGACCACCACAGCTATATCCACGTCCGACGCCCTGACCTCTTTGCCCAGCGGGTACATGTAGCTTCCAAAAACTATTATCGAGACCACTTCGGCTTTGGGATAAAGTTCTTTGAAATGCTCCTTGATGAATCCGGTCAGCCCGGACAGGTTCCTGATCCTCTTTATGAACTCTTCCCTTTCCGCCGGAGTATTATAAAGGTATTGCCAGTATATATTCCTCGGGAGTATTTTCGTGACCTCCAGCGCCTCGACGTCCATTTCGAACTCGGCGGAGTCTTCGCCGGGCATCTCGACCGGTATCTCCGAGGAGGCTTCCTCTATGAAGAGGATCTCCGACTTATCAATCCCCAGTTCATTTGTTATGGCGATCATGATAGGTTTATCAATGCCCCCTTTGGCCTTGTAGCGCTCCCCCAAATTAAGCGTCCTGCGGGGCCTGAGCAAACCGAATTCACGGGCAACGTTGACTGCCATAAGCTTGTGCCTGTTCTTCGCGTTCTTGATGAACCAGATCAGCTCATCCCTGACAAGGGCAAGGGCTTCCTCGCTCATGAGCGCGTCCGTGCTGACGCTTAAAAGTTCCTGCAGTGCCTCTTCCTTCTCACTGTCGGACAACGCTCTGGTATCATTCAACCTCTTCACTTTCAACAGCAAGGCCATGTGGGAATTAGCGAGGCGCTCGTCTCCGATGACCCTGTTGATCTCCCTTTCCAGCTTGGATATAAGACCCGCTATTCTCTTGTGGATGTTGTTTCGGGCATTGACCGGGATAAGATTAAGATCTATTCTGCCCCATACGGTATCGGATATTTTTTCTATGTCCGGATATTCAGCTATCCGGCGAATGATGCCTTCTTTGTCTTCCGAAAGTACCGTTTCAGGCCTTATGTTCCTAACAACCCATTTGCTAAGGTCGCCGAGCTGGCCCTTACTGTTCTTGTAACCACTCATCACCTCAACAAGGTCCGCCGGATGAAGATCATACTCATCCATGGTCCGCCGCAGAAGATCCAGCCCCGACTCGCGGGCCGGAGGTTCAAGCTCCGCCTCAACAGCCTCTTCCCCAGCCTGAACTTCAGCCGGAGGCTCAGCGGGCTTCGCCGCCCGCTCAGGCCCCGCAGAATAATTAGAGGCCGCGCTTAAGATCCTGTCGATATCGGCTTTTGTCCAGGATATGTCGTCGAGCCTGATCTTCCTTTCAGCAAGCTTTTCGGGGCTTTCCTCCCCGGAAAAATATGTCTTTTCTATTCCCTGGACGTATCTTTTGACCTGCTCCAGGGCTTTATTCCAGTCTATATCCGGCCACAACGCCGGCAGGACGGACAGCGCGGCCGCGGCCTCGTCGGCGTAATGGTAAAGGACCACGGAGAGGTACTGGTCTAGCCTGTAATACTGCTTCTGCCTGCCCAGGTCAATAGCTACAATACTCTTGTCGGAACTGTTCTCGTTGACGATAACATTGTTCATGTGTATGTCGTACGGCGCGGAGAAACTCCCCTCAGTCCTAATGCCATTAAGGGCGAAGAATATCCTCATCCAGGCAGTGACGGCTTTGGCCCTTGTGTCGGCATCAAGCTCGTCATTTTCGTCAAGGAGCTCAGCCGCCGTCGGCCCCTCTATGAACTCCTCTATCGCTATGGTCGTAAAATCCTTCTTCCTGCCCTCAGGCTGCTCCCAGGATACGCCGCCGTAACCTTTATCGGTCTTTTCAATGTGAAAAACACCGCCCAGCCGCGGAACAAGGCCCGTACCCTGGAGTTTTTCCTGCGCCTCAAGCTCGCCTTCCTCAAAAAGTACCGCGTCCTCTTCTCTTTCGGTCTTAAGAGCGAGCGTGAACTGTATCTTTGTGCCGTCCTTTTTCGTTATATCCACGCGGAAGACATCCTTGTTTATGCCATGCGCCCGGTAACTGACCTCGATAACATCCATCTGACCGACGGGGCATACAACGCCCATATTGTTAAGGGAGCTTTCCAAAAATGACGGATGCATGCTCACCACGTGCTGCATCTGGCCTGTCATCCTTTCCACCAGGGCCTCTATCTCCTCCGGCTGCAGCTCAATGCCCGACCTTACCCGCGTTGCGGGGGTAAGAGCGGACCTGACGACCACTCCCTCTGCCGGGGCAGCGACGATCAGAGGCTCAGCAGACGGCGCCGGAGGCGCCCTCGCGGCCCTTGAAGTGATAGCGACGAACAATATGCGCATACCGAGGGATAAAGCTGCTAACGCTATCACCGGCAACGCCACAGCATACTCCACGGCATAGGCCAGCCCTTCATCGAGAACGCGACCCGAGCGGCCGAGCTTTCCAATGCCGAGCCTTCCGGTGGCCCTGTGGACCAGTTCGTGTATAAAAACGAGCGGGCCTATGACGGGCCCGAACTTCGCCTGTATCTGGGCGAAAGTGTCTTCCGGCGCCGCGGCCCTGTCGACGGCCTTTTCCCTCTGCACTCTCTGCGCCTTCACCGCCTGAGCCACAAGTGGGAACGTCGCGAGAAAAATGTACCCCGCTGCCGCGAGCAGAATTGGCGAAGCCACCGCCAGCCCCGCGATAATACCCGCGATGCCGGCCGCGAAGGCCACGCCCGCGGCTATCTTCGTTTCCCCGGCTTTTACCGCCGGCGGCCCCCTTTCCTCTATACCCGGGCCCCGCATCCCTGAAGGCGGACCCTCGACCGATCTGTTCAGGGCAAGGAACGCCAGAAAATGAATAAGCCCAGAGACCGCGAACGAAAGCATCCATATGAGCATGTTGCGCAGAAAAGATCTTTTCCGGAGCTCGCCGGGCGTCCTGGCCGCTCTCACCGTGAAAAAGCCCTTTATTCTGGACCAGGCCCACGCGGCCATGATACGTATTTCAAGAGCTAAACGCGCTAATGGAACGATCACTGCCGACAAAATATAGAAATATACCAGGCTGAACGGTGTAAGGAACGCGGAAGTGAACATGCTCAGTACGGGAAAAACCAGCGCCGCCATTAACACCGAGCCTGACGTTCCCGTAAGCATGCCCCTTAACGTGGGCAGCCTGAAACGGTACGTCAGCAGGAACCAGAGCTCATAAAGGCTGCCCACGAGCTCCGCGACCTTCCATCCGAAGAGCCTTGTAAGAAGGCGGCTGTTGAGGAAGTCCCTCTTCCCCCTTTCGTGGGCCATTACCAGGCCGAAACCGAGCTCCGAGCTCCTCGCCGCGTTCCTATGGACGAAGATCCTGTCAGTCCCCTTATCATAAAGGGCGTTGTTGACGTAGACGTTGTTCCTCGTGAAAAGATTTGAAGCGTAGAGCGGCCCCCTGCTTTTCAGGTAGAGAATATTATTCCCCTCGTCGAACCACATCCCTGATATATCGAAAAGGCCCGCACTCAACCTCTTCTGCGCGTCGTCCAGATCGGTCCTGGCGTCTATAAGCCTCCTGAAGTCTTCGGTGCTCATGTCCTGTATATCGTCCACTATGAGCACTCCGGTATTGTCCGTAACTCCATCCTTCCTGAAAGAAGCCGTAACTCTGCCAGCCAGGTCCGGGTCGTTAACGGTCCAGAACCTCATGTCTATGATGTCCCCGTTCTTGACGCGCGAGAGAAATCCCCTGTACGCGAACGCGGCTACAGCCAGCAGCGATCCAGCGATCGCGGCATCCTTGATGAGAGAAACAGCCAGGTCCGGCCCAATAAGCCCGAATGCCGCCAATACGCCCGCGGCAAGGCTCCCGCACAGGAAGACCAGCAGCCCCGTAAAGCCGAACGGCTTGATCTTCGGGAAGAACGTCCTCTGGACCTTGATGAGCTTGGAAAGATCCAGCTTGGCGAGGCTCTGCCTGAGCGTCACGTTATCGAATTTGAACTCCACGGGCTCCTTGACCCATGCCATGTTCTTCAGATCCGGGGCCATGCCCTCCGGAAAAACAAGAGGCTCGGGTATGTCATGGAATCCGAAATCCTGGTTCTTTTTGGCCATGGCTGAAAGAAAGTCGTTTAACTCTATAGAGGCCTTGACATCCTTGAAGGACTGAGAAAAATCATCGGCGATCTTCTGGAACTGGTTGAGATCGAATTTGGGTATCTCCAGCCCCTTTAAATACTGGCTCAGCAATGAGTCCACGTCCTGTATCCTGTCGCCTATTGACTTGATATCTTTCATGTCCATTTCCTTGATGCCGCCGGAAAAGTCGATGTAATCCGAGATGTCGGGCAGTTTCGGCAGGTCTATACCCAGCCTCTTAGCCTCTTCGGCGATATCCACCCCGGCCTCGTGCATGTGCTGCGCGACGGCCATATTAAGGAAAAGAAGCCCGAGAAGATGAAAGTAGAGCCTGTGCCGCGGGCTTTCCGGCACTATCCTTCTCCCGTTCTTGTCAAAACGGACCGGGTGCCAGTACCTGTTACCTGTCTTCTCCAGAAGCCCGAGCATCTTATAATTGTCGCCCAGCATGCCCATAAGCCCGGGCTGATTTTCAAAGAGGTCCCTGTCCTCCTCGTCAAGGTCCTCGGCCCCGACCTGCCTTGCGCTCGCTCTGCTCTTTATCAGAAGTATCTCTAAATCCCTTTCCGGGCGGCCTTCCTGCCTGTCAAAATACCTTAACAGGCCGTAAACGTACCAGGGCATCGTGCCCACATAACCCGTGTCGAGCAACAGGATCTTGTCCCTTTCAAGCGCGCCCATCTTTTTCATGGATTCGTAAGTTGCCCTGGCAAGTTTTTTGAAAGGCGTGTCTCCGGGCTCGGCCATGCCTCTTTCGAACCATTCCTCCACGTCCTTCTTTGTCTGCTCCACGCCTTCCTTCTTGACGCCTGAGACCAGGCTGTTAAGGCTTAGATAAACCCCGCCCATCATGGGCGTGTTCAGATAAAGCGCTCCTCCGGGCGGTCTGCCTTCTTCCTGGTCGAGCTGCGCGAGCGCGTTCTGAACTATCCACGTAAGGCCCATATCCCTGGCGAAATGAACTATGAACCGGTCCGGTTCGTCCTTCCTTATCTTCCCGATTATCGCCGCCATCACCCTCGCGAGCACCAGAAACTCCGAGAACTTGCCGCCTTTCAACCTGGTCTTGATCATTGAGGCCGCCGCTCTCAGCTTGTCGGCCTCTTCCGGGTTTTCGGCCTCAAGCTCCCTCACTTTAGCGTCCATCTGCCTGGATATCTCCTCATCGTCCATCAGGCGCTCCGGAGGGGCCATGCCGACATCATAGTCGTCCGTGACGTCCATGCTGTTCTCGGGAGGATTGGTATCTTTACCGGTGGTCTTTGTGACCCCGGTATGTAACAGCTGTTTTAACGTCGAGGGCGAGGGTTTTTGCAAAAAGAACTTCTTCGAGGGAACCAGTTCGAAGCCTTTCTTGAGGTCGAATCCCGTGTGTTCGGCCAGATATTTGTCTAATACCGTATGGCCGAATTTTTTCAGAATGGCTTCCCGCCTCCTGATAAGCGTATCGGCCACGTAAGCCTTTTCGTCTCCTCCCCATTTATCCCTTATCTCTACAAAGGTCTCCAAAGCAGACGTATACTTGTCACTTTCTAGGGACGGGTCCGCCTGCAGGCGGGCTATCCGCTCGTCGTTGTTCTTTCTCATCTGTTCGGGCGTTATGCCGGCGTATGCCTCGTCGACTATCTCCCTGATCTGGTCCTCCGAGAGGTTGAAGAGCCTGGTCATGGCGGCTATCATGGGGTCCAGGCCGGAAGAGGTGTCCATGGCCCTGGCATAGGCAGCGTTGACCGGCGTTCCGGGATACTGGGGATTATTCTTCCATATGGCCTCCACCTGGTCGTCGGTGACCTCCGGCGAAAAGCCTTTGTATTTGCCCTGCGCCCTTGATATGACCGACGCCCCGAAATCGATGAAAGCGAACGTCCCGCCCTTATACATCATGTTCCAGGGAGTGCGGTCGTAATTGTATATTAATAGATCAAGCAGCAAACCTGCCTGGAGGCGCTTGTTCTTCTCAAAACCTTCGGGCAAACTGTTCCCGTCGGCTTCCCCGTAGCCTTCGAGGTACTCGACAAGAAGAACCGTCTCCCCGTCTATTTCGGCAAGCCTCATTTTCGGTACCGGCAATCCGGCCCTCTCAAAGATCCTTTGTCCGATAAGCTCCGACCTCATGGAATGATCGGGAGCCTTCTTGATAAGGAACTTTTCGCCTGTATCCCTGTCCTGGTAGATCCTCATGGGGAATGTGCCGATATTCTTCGTGCTGACCGGCCCCAGGTCCTCGAAGTCGGCCATGCTCAGGGTCCTTCTTAACCATACGCTTATGCCCGTTCCTTTTGCCGCGATGGCGGCAAAAGCCAGGCTCAAAGCGGGGTACAGCCTGTTCAGGGCAAGCACCGAAAGATTGACGGAAAAGTGGACCAGGATCGCCAGGCCCAGGAAGGCCAGGGGGTTCGAAACAAGAAGAGGAAGGACGAGCGCGTTTATAAGAGTGACCAGTACGGGAGCGGCGAATCTTCGGGAGACCGCCGGCGGCCCCCTTTCTCCCCGGTAATGGTCCTTTACGAACTTAGCCCCGAAAAAGGCCTGCAAAATAACAGTCCCCAACACTACCTGGCTGAGATCGAAACCCCCGGTAACAATGAAAGACAAAAAACTTACGGCGATAAGCGGCAGGCCCCTGTACATTATCTCTTCCGTTAAAGGCGCCGCGATAAGAGCCCTCATCCAGGTGGGCATCCAGGGCGTGCGGTCCTCAAGCCACCGGGTAACGCCGGGCCCTATGGTCCTGTCCGCTACCGCTGCCGCCTCGGTCAGCTCTATGGTCTGGGTCATGGACCCTTCCTCGTACTCATATATGACAGGCTTTGACGGCATCTCGTATTCATATTTGACCGCGCCCTTACTGCCCACCATATCCGCGGCCTCGCCGAACGTTCTCCCGTCAGAGACATATAAAAGTGCGATATCTTTTTCAGCTAGCATATCCGCCGGAAAGCGTGCGCTCAACTTTCTATAGCCGGGAACGGGCGAGCCTTCCATCTCCATGGCGGCCAGGGCCATGAACATCGAATGCATCCTCGAGAAATCATTGCCGGCGCGCGTCTTCCTTTCCACGTACATCCTGGCCAGGTCGGAGGTCACACTGGGAGTTTCCTCACTGAAAAATATATCCATAGCGGCGCCGGCATCGGCGCTGTCCACCCTGAAAGCCGAGGCTCTCCCCCTTCGCAGGTAGTCCATAATAAGCTGGGCCCGGACAGTTTCTGTCGTGACGGCCCCTTCCTTAAGCGCCAGGAATTCTATCTTCGCCGGTGAAGACCTTGTTACCACCCTTACAGTCTCGCCGCCCCTGAAGCTCGGAACGATGACCGCGTCGCCCGGCCTGAGCCTTGTCCTGACGCCGGCCACCTCATCGCTAATATCATATTCAGAGGCCTTCCTGTCCATGGCATCGGTAAAGGCGGCCATCGCGGCGATATAACGCCTCTCGTCATCCGTGAATATCCCATTATATTCCTCTGTATTGGGGGTTAAAACAAGCTCATCATACGCTTCGCTCGCGCTTGTTATGCCCTCCTCTCCCTCGTACCACAACGCGCCTATAAATGCTTCCACCGGCATATTAGGCCGCTCAAGCAGCCTTTCGGCGTGCCCGCGGCGCTCTTCGAGCCAGTTGTTGAGCCTGCCCTCGTCGTTGTAATACCAGTCCATGAAGGTCTCCACGTCAGGCTGCCTGTAAGGCAGAGCTCCGTGCATGACCTCGAACATGATGGCCCCTACGGCGTACAGGTCATTCTTCTGGCCGTAAAGAGAATCCACGATGCTCCGGCCGGGAAGGAACATGTAGGACCCCTGTATGCCGTCGATCGTCTGATACTGCCCGGTGGGAGAATACACTGATATGCCGAAATCACCCAGTTTCACTCCGGAGATCCTCCCTTCAGCATCTCTTTCAATAAAGATGTTCCCGGGCTTCAGGTCCAGGTGCAATATTCCCCGCTGGTGCAGTTCCCTGACGGCTCTCAGGATATACCTTCCAAGCCTGCGGGCCTCAGCCTCTGTGAACCGGTATCCGCTTTCAAGTATATCCGCGAGATTTCCTTCACGCGACAGCTCTTCCACTATGTAATAATACCTCTTGCCGTCAACGACGTATGACCCCGCTTCGAACGCTTTCAATGAGCCTTCCGCGCCTTCCATCCGCAGTTTCCTCATGATCAGGTATTCCCTCAGGAACATCATGGCGTATTCGAGGTGCTCCCTTCTCGCCTCCTCGCCGGCGCCCTCGGGAACGGGCGTCAGGACCTTTACGGCGGCGTCACCCCTGTATTTACCGGATCGGTCAAAGGCCCTGGCCTGGTAGACCGAGCCGAAACCTCCGACGCCGAGCACCCTTTCCTTGCCGAAATCGTAAGTGAGGCCTGTGGCGGGGCCGGTCAGCTCTTTCGGAAGCATCACCGGATTGCCGTCCTCCCTGGTATTATCCTTGTAGGCAGCCTTAAGCGGGACCGGAGATTGTGGAAAGACCATCCTCCACCATTCGCTGAAATTCCTCTCCAGTTCTTCCGCGTTCATGCTGTGGATGCCCCGGGCCAGTATCGTGTTGATGACCCTCAACTGCCGCTCCCTGCTAAGGTTGCTCAGGTTGGTTTGGGGGATATTGACCGCGGCTCCCGGCGCGGCCTTTTTCCTTATGATTATCCTTCTCCTGCCCTGAATGGCGGCGAAGGCCAAGCGCAGCGCGGGAAACAGCCTGTTCAGGGCAAGCACCGAAAGGTTGACGGAAAAATGGACCAGGATCGCCAGGCCCAGGAAGGCCAGCGGATTTGAAACGATAAGGGGCAGGACCAGCGCGTTTATCAAAGTTACGACGACCGGAGCGGCAAATCTGCGGGTGACGGCCGGCGGTCCCCTCTCTCCCCGGTAATGGTCCTTAACGAATTTAGCACCGAAAAACACCTGCAAAATAACCGTCCCCAACACTACCTGGCTTAGATCGAAACCCCCGGTAACAATGAAAGACAAAATACTTACGGCGACAAGCGGCAGGGCCCTGTATAGTATTTCTTCCGTGACCGGAGCCGCGAAAAGCGCCCTGGCCCATCCGGGCATCCACTTTGTGCGGTCCTCGAGCCATTTCGTTACCCCGGGGCTCACGTCGCGGGCGCCGGCCGGAACAATATCCCCGAGCGGTTCTATCCCCGCGGCTTCCTTTAACCTGCCCTCCTTGCCTTCCCTGTGCCGTATAGCGCTTTCGATCAGCCCCAGCGTTTCGTCGGGGCCGAGCAGATCATTACCGTCGGCATCCTTGAAAAGCGGGGTCGCCGAAACCCACGCCTTGGACAGCTCCAGGAATGAACCCGGAACGACAAAGCCCCTGGCGTCGAGCCTGGCGAAAAGTTTCTGGAGTGAGGCGGTCTTGTCGTCGCCTGAACGGTCTTCTTCAAGGAAAACGCGTATCTCCTCGGCAAGCGAGTCCTGATCGGAATCCTCGTTATACGGGGCAAGAACGCTCATGATCATCCTGAACGCGACCGGATAAAGCCTCATCCTCCAGTAGATTTGCCCCAAGACAGGCACCCGAAGAGCCCAGTGCCGGACGCTGTTCAGGCTAAGGGCGATAAACACGGAAACAAAATCCTTCCCTTCCTGGACGGTCGGCATCCTGCCCACGGACCCCATGTCTATAACGGTCGCTGTGAAAGAGCCGGGCTTTTCGCTGTCGCGCTCGATAAAAAGATTCCCCTTGTGCAGGTCCGCGTGAAAGACCCCCGTGCCGAACATCTGGAAAAGCAGCATTTTCGCCACTTTCCTTTTTACGGCCGCGAGTTCCTCACCGGTGAGATCGCCTTTTCCCTTCTCCTCTATGTCCTTAAGCGCTATTCCCTTCGCCACGGGCTCCACCATCACCGACCCGCCCCGCGTCCCGAGAACCTCTTCGGCGACCGGGGATTCTATCCTTACCTCATAGGCATCCTCTTCAACCGCCTCCTGCCCGGCGCCGGCGCCCTTCAGGCGCTCCATTATGGCTGGGACCAGGAACGCGGGCGCCTCCTTTCCTCCGGTGACCTCGGTCACGAACTCTTCGCTGGTCCCCGGGGTCAGCTCCCCTTCTATTTCTATAAAATCCCGCACGGAAGCGTTCAGGTCCTTCTGGTTCTGCCATTCCAGGTAGAAATTGAGCTCGTCCCTGACAAGGCTCTCGAGCTTTTCTTCAAGGTTCTTGGGGATGTTCAATACCCCCGAAGCCCTCAGGTCCGCCAGTATCTTCTTAAGGAGCTGTATGTCCTCGCGTATCCTCTGCTCTATCTCGGGCTTTTTCAGCTTGACCGCGACCAGTTCCTGGCCGTCCGGCCCCTCTTTTACTCCCATGTAGACCATCTTGATCGACGCGCTGCCCAGAGGCTTCCTGAGCCCGGCAAAATGCCCTTCGAAGTCGCCGTATATCTTCTGCAGGATGCTGAAAGCCGTGCCTTTTACTATGGGGCTGGCCGAACCCGTAAGCTCCGAGGTACCCTCCACCCCGAGGCTGTTCAGCATCTGCCCCAGCTTGATGCCCATTACCCCGCAGGACTCAAGAAACGCCTTTATGACCTTCCCTTCCTCCTCGGCGTCCACGCCGTCCTCGATGTTTATCTCCGAAAGGGCCTTGGCGAGGTTTATCATGATGGTTATCTTGCGGTCCACGTCCACGTTCGCGAACACCGAGCCCCATATCTCTTTATAGATCCTGCGGTTCTTCACCTCCTCGGGGATAAGCTCATCGAACAGGGTGTCCAGAAAATATTTTTCCGCCATGGGATCGGTGAACACCCCCTCTTTCCCGTAAAAGAACGTCGGAAAAAGGTCTTTCCTGACGCTGTCGCCTACCATCTCGTAATGCCCTTCGTGGGAGGACCTGAAGACCTCCTTGAGCGAGTCCAGGTCTATCTCCAGGTCCACTTCCATCATGGAGATAAGTTTAGGCTTGTCCTTCATCGCGCCGAAAACCCACAGGAGGAACTCGGCCTTGTCGCGCGCGTCCATGTTCTGCACCATCCTCTTGAACTTATCCCCCCAGAAAAGCCTGTCCTGCACGCTTTTCTTCAGCAGGTTGTCCTGGCTGACAAGAAGCTTGTCCGCGAGCACGGCATACTGCTCCGGCGTCGTTACCTTCTCGTCCGCCAGCTGCAAAAGAAGATCATCCCTCATGTACCCGTATTCCGGGAAATATTCCACGGATATCTTGGCGAACTCCTGCTCGAACGTCGCGAAATCTTCCGGGTTATCCTGTCTGTCCTTTTCGAGGGCCCTGAGCCTGACATTGTCGCGCGCCCATGCCTGGTTGAAGTGCCCCGTCACCTCCAGGATCTCCGAAGCCGACATCTCCTCAAAATGGGTGTCAAGCAGCGTCTTGAGCAGCTTGTCCCGCGTGTTGGAGGGGCGCGGGAAATTGACCAATATCACCTCCCGAAGCTTCTCGTTCCAGCTTCTTGACCTGTCGGAGACCTCCCCGTCCCAGTCGGTCTCCGCCGCTTCCGAAAGGAGTATATCAAGCTGTGAGCTTAACCCGCCGGGCTCCGTAAACTCGATACCCTCAGTTCTTCTTAAGAGAAACCTCCTCAGCAGTGGAATATTATTCATCCAGCTCAGGAAGAACCTGTTAAAAAAGATCTCCCCCTCAAGTTTGAGCCTGGCTACCTGCTGCAGATAATATATCCTGTAAAAGGTCCTTAACCTGTTCCTGAGATCCTCTTCGCTTTCATCCTTATACTTATCTTTTTCCGAACTCCTACCGGATAAATACTTCGATATGCTGTCAATATCATGGCCGATGTCCGAGAACACATCCACCATGAATATGGGCCAACCGTTTATCTTTTTCAGGGCCATCAGTAAGATTATGCGGTTCCGGTCAAGTTTTCCCCGGGATAACCTGAAGATCAAACTGTTCAACCACAGTTTTACGGCCACGCTTAAAGGCAGCCAGACCTTCGCTACAAGTAAAAGTCCGGTCCTCCGCAGGGGCTTTTCGACAAGGTCGTCATCCCGGGCCTTGAACGCCTGATAAAGACTGTTCACCCTTTCAGACCGGTTAAGAAAAAGCACCGTGTTAAGAAACTCGACGCGCTTGTCACCCACCATATGCTCCCTTACCCGGCGCAATCGGGATTTCAGCTCTTGCCTGCCGTCTGAAGAGTCTATCAGCTTCCGGACAATAGCCGCATCAAACACCTTATCGCCGGTCAGCCTCGTGCCTGCGGCAGGCTCAAGCGCTTTATAGATAAAAAGGTAGTAAAGGGCGTAGTTCCTGTAGACGCTGGGGGGAAGAAGATCCAGGAGCTCCTGCAGAAGGCCTTCAAAATCCTTTTCCGAATATCTTATGTATCCGAAGATCGCGTGGAACTCGTCAGGGGGTATCGGGAGCATGTTATGCCGCGAAATACGCTTGTACATGCCCAGCACGGATTCCAACAGGTCTCGCAATATATGCGGCTTGACATATGAATCCAGTTTGCCTAAACCCTCTATTACCGTAGTGCTGCTAAGCCCCATATCGATCTCCCCGAAAAAGGCCTTGTACGGAGAGATCCTTGGGTCCAGAAGTTCCAGTCCTTCTATTTCTTCGCTCGTGGTAGGTTTCCCGCTGGCATCACTGGGCCTTCCCTGGGCGAACAGCAGGTATTGGCCGATATAGACCATGAACTCATCCCAGGTCCGGGGCGTGAACATTATGGTGATCTTTTCCCCGGGCAGGTATCCCGCCCTCCCCTCAATGTCAAGTTCCTTCTTCAGGGCTTCCGTCTCCTCGGCATCCATCGTAACGGGGACTCCCCTTCCAAGCATCCGGTCTTTAAGGCTTCTCAGGCAGCGGTAAAAAGTATACAACTCGTCATATCCCATGCCGTCCTCTTCAGCCAGCTTATGGAACGCCTCTTTCAGCTCGCCGTATGAAAGCAGGCCTCCCGCCTTGAAATAATACAGGAGCTTGACGGCGTTGAGGCTGAGCCTGTCCAGGCTGGCCCCTTCGACCCCGTACCCGGCGAAGAACGATCTGACGTCGTCCCGGATGAACGGTTCGTCCTTCTCCTTGAAATAGGTAAGAAAGTGCTCCAGGAGCTTTGAAAGCTGGTCTTTTTCCAGCGGCTTCCTCTTCCCGCTTTCCTTTCTCCTGGCGTCCATAATAGCTACACCTCTCTCTACGGCCTTCAATTTCTCCCAGTCGCTCAGGCCGTACTTGTCCGCGAGCGGCAGGATGACCTGCCAGCCGAGCATCCGCTCGGTCATCCCCGGCAGCATCTTCAATATGGTGTCGAGGTCCTCCTTGAACCCGACGCCGAGCCCCATATATGAAAGGTCATTTTTTCCCCACTTTAAAAGGCCTCCAAGCCCGTCCGAGAATTTATCGTTGAAATCAGGGCTCTTCCCCGACATCAAAAGCTGGGATATCATGCCCCTGAACGTCGGGTCGTCCCTGAACTTCTCAAAGAAACTCTCCTCAAGCGAAAAATGCCCTGTCGCGGATTCCAGCAATTGTATGGACAGGTCTCTATAGTTCGCGAACTCATCCATCGGAAGCGAAAATATCTTTTCCAGCAATATACCCGTTACTCTCCATTCGCCCAAGCCGTTATGGATAAGCCATCTCCTCACAAGAAGAAGCTGTTCTATGCTGAGCTTCCTGACGTTCACGTTACGGGGCCGCCCCTCTTCCTTATCAAGCCAGGCCTTTGCCAGGGCTTCCTGCTGATCGGCCGTGACATCCACCCATTTTCTCAGGGAATAGTTCGCCTTGGTCCTTAAATTAGCGGGTACAGATCCGTCCACCTGTCCTATTTTTGGAAATGTATCGTAAGAGATGAACTCCATGAACTCTTCAGGGGAGGATTCCGGTGTTATACGGCGCGCTGGCTGCCGTAATATGAAATCCACCTCTTCTCCTTCACCGGCTTCATAAGCCCCCAATACCGTGCCATATTTTTCCTTAGGCCTTACTTTAAAGGGATAGACCCCGGTCGCCAGATAAACGGAATAGTCCTCGAAGCTTATGCCGCTGGATACCAGCCCTTCACCGGTATCCAGCGCGGCGGCTCTTTCATACAGGCCCTTCAATCCCCTTGTGATACCGCCTCCTTCACGCGAAACGGCCTCCCCCACGCGGGGCAGGGCGGCCCCGGCGACCCGGTCAAAGTTCCTTTTGTCCTTCCTTGATCTTCTGCCGGGACTTTCATAGGAGGGTTTGGTGACCCGTATTTCGGGGCTGCCGGCTTCCGGGTCGACGATATATCCGCGCAGGTAACTGAAAACGGCTTTCTGCAGGAAAAGGACCGGGTCGGAAAAGTCCTCCAACTTTTCATCACCCCGGCTATAATCCTGGAACCCGGCGGCCGGAGACCTGTCGGTGACCTCCCTGTCAAAACCCGTACCTTTGGTCTCATGGCCGAACAGGATATTCCTCTGCCGGACATCCTTTATCGCCGCCAGGGACTTCTTCTCTTCAGGAGTAAGGCCGTCATATATGGCCTGGGCGATACGCCTTGACTCCTTGTACAGTATTAAAGGTATACCCGCCTTTATGATAAGCTGTATATCCCTGGGATCGCGCGCCCTTTCCAGAAGGGCAAGCATATCGGAGATGGACTCGCACCTGAAGATAGCGTTCTCGAACTCCCGCTCCACCGTCCTCGTGCCCAGCTGACGGACGGCTTCGTCGGAAAACATCTCGGGGGGCTTGAGGAAATTATCAAACTGCTTTTTGGGGAACTCCTCCTTTATCTTCCTTATTCGCTCCACAAGCTCCGGGTGCGTCCCGAAAGTGGCCTCTATGAGTATCGTCAGGCCGGATCTTTTACCTTTTTTCTCCATTTCGGCGGCCATGAGCTCGAACGCCGTAGTCGCTTCGGCTACCCTGTAGCCTGCTCTTTCCAATATCTCTATAGCCTTGTAGTCGGCGTCGTATTCGTCGACGTATCCTTCCTTGCGGGCCTTTACATGGCCCTCAAGAGTATCGCTGCGGCGCAGCTTCTGGTCTATTCGCCCGGAATCCACGTCGTTCCTCCCCTGGATAAGATGCGTTATCTCATGCGCCATCACAAAAGCCACGGCGTCCCTTGAAAGCCTGCCATTGTCCTTCAACAACCTGAGAACGCCGATATTGAAGAAGACATGATTGGAATACCTCAGGACGCAGGCGTTCGCCGTAAGGTCGTCGAAGAGGTGCAGTTCATACAGGCCCGGGTCGAACCCCTGGGACAGCAGGATCCTGTCCAGTATGCCCCGCATCTCTTTGTAGACTTCCGAAAAATCCCCGTTCGACCCCTGTGGGTCTATCAATACGCTGTTGGCGGACAACTGCTCTATCAAGCGGTCAAGGTTTTCGGGATCCAGTATATACTTGGTTTGGTTGACTTCGGTCAATCGCTCGAGGGTCCTCAGGTCACCGGCGGCGCCCGTCATGTCGTATATCCTGCCGAAATAGTGTATTATCTCATCCTGGTCTCTCCAGGGCAGCGACCTGAAATATTCCACGCTCTCATCGCTGCCTGGCCCCGGATGCGCGAACGTGCCGAGAAGCATGAACCTGAGCGCGGCCCTGCTCTTGAAAAGAGAGCGCGGCACCTCAAGTATATTACCGGCCCTCGAGACGCCCGGCGAATCGGTGAACCGTATCCGCAGGGTGGCCCCTCCGACCGAGCCGGCGAGATCTTCGGCGATACCCTCTTCTCCCTTCAGCGTATCACCTGAAAGAAGACGTTCGAGATGGTTCTGAACGTTGACCCTTTCGTTATCCGTCAGGCCGGCCTCTTCCCCTTTTACCAGGTTGGCGCGGCTTTCTCCGGGCCGGCCGCTGATGACCAGTTCAACTTCCAGATTGCTTTTCCCCGCCTCCAGCTTACGGGCAGTTAATGGCTCGAGGTCCGAGAATATCCGGAGGACCAGCTCTTCCTCGGGCGACTCTTCTTCCCGTTCCGCGACCGCCCCCGAAGCTGCCGGCGCGGCCCTGGCCCTCCCCTCCAGGATCCGTCTGCCCGCCCTATAGTCCATTGCGTCCATATGCGCGCGGTTAAGCGCCCGGTGGAAAATAAGAAGCAGGGCTATCCATATAATGCCTCTTAAGGGGTTTACGAGCGCTGCCCAGGAGGCTATGCCTGTTCCCACGGCCAGGATCAGGACCGATGACCAGCTGGCCCCTTTGACAAGAAATTTATTTTTTCTGTCAAGGCGCAGGTGCGGAAGTATGAAGACAGCCATCGCGGCGAGTGGAACTACAAGGGGGCTTACGCCCGCCAAAAGAAGCGCCGCGCCTAGCCCGAGAGATATTCCCGACTCGATCAGCCAGGCGCCCCTGGCCCATTCCGGAAATTTTTCCGGGTCCATCCAGCTGCCCGCGCCGGGCTTCGGCACCGGCGCGGCGAACACGTGGTTGGTCCCGCCCACGTATATCTCCCTGATCCTGCCTTCCCTCAGGGCATCGACCCACCACCTTGGCCTTTCCTCCACTATGCCCCGGGCCTTTAATGCCTTAGGGCTGCACCACCATATGGCGCCGTGATCATCTTCGCTGGTCCTGGTGGGATCGGTTGTCTTTCCGGCAAGCCCGAGGGCCAGGCGGTCCTTGACCCTCTGTTTCCTGTCCTCAAGGCGCTCAAGCCTTTCGCCGGTTATGCCCATGGTGTCGATATAGATCTCCCAGTGGTAAACGCTCAAATTCGCCGGATCACGAGGGTTTGCGTGAAAGGCGCTCCTGCATTCTATCCTTGGGAAGCCTCGTCTGTTCTTCTTGTCCAGCACGCTCTCAAAGCTGAAGCCCCTTACCTCCCTGGCGGAAGAGACCATGCTGTTATTGACGGCCCAGAAAATGCTGTCCACTATCAGATCGAACTGCCTTCTCGCCGCTTCCATATCCTGAATAGCTTTCTCTATTTTTTCAAGGGCGGCCTGTCTTTCTTCTTCGGTGGCCGCTGCGCCAAGCCGGCCTTCAGCCTTCAAAAGGTCCGACTGCGCACGTTCTAGAGCTTCGTCCGCCTTAATAAGTTCCTCGTTATTCTCGCCCAGAACGGTCCTCGCGAAATCCTCCAGAAGGGCGTCATATTGGTCCCGCGGGTATATCGCCTTGTACTCGTTGACTATCCTCACGGTCTTGAAGCCCAGCCTTTCCAGTCTTTCCTCCTCGGTCTCGGTCTCCACGACAGGCGCCGGCTCGCGCGCCCTGAACTGCTGTATTTTCGCGGAAATGCTGGATAATGGTATGGCGTTAAAGAAAAGATACGTGAACATAAGCGCGGCGAAGCCGGTGACAACGGACATATTTACCCTGTCCTTCCAGTTGAATCTTTTCCACTGGCGAGCCGTCCGTATGATGCCGAGTATGGCCACGAAAGAGAAAGCGGCGGCGAGCGCCGCGTAAATGACGGTTGTCGCTACGGGAGACCCGCCTATGACCGGCAGCCTGCCCAGCCTGAGTATGAGCGGGACCAGCACAGCGGCGATGATCATCGAAAGGCCCGTGGCAATGCTCGCCTCAGGAGAGGCGAAACCGGCATCGGTCCTTGTTACCGCCGCCCTGGGGACCTCGGGCTCACCAGCAACGGCTGGAGTGGCTTTGAACCCCATATTAAAGACAGCGAATATAAGTCCAACAAATGCCAGTTTAGCCAGGACCCTTTTCAGCGTAGTGCTCCCTTTCGCCACCCTGTTCATCTCCCTGTGAAAATAATATGCCAGGACCCAGCCGATGAAAGGTATCAGCACCGCTATGGACGAGGTCGCGTTGTTCATCGCGAAATATAACAGCGCCTGCCCGATGACAACAACGGCGCTTACCTTGGCGGATTTCTTGATATCCTCAAGACGTTTGGCCGGAGTTCTGGGACGGCCCGGCTCCTCAAAAGCGTGTGAGACCACGAAAGCCCCGGCGAACAACAGCGCAAGCCAGAAAGGCTGCTGGTGGCCCAGCAGGAAAAGAGGCATGAAGGTGAATATGAATTCTTCCACAAGTGGCGCGACCTGAAGTGCGTATTTATCGTCAAATTCGGCCCCGGTTATGCCTCTCAAAGCGAATATTGGCCTGAGAAGTCCCTTGAGAAACGGTATGGTGGCTTTTCCCTCTTCCGGAGCGGATGGCGGGACTACCCTGTCCAGTATCAGCCAGTCAACATCCTCCTGTCCCCGGAGAATAGACTCTTTAATGTTCTCGAGCGACGGCATATAGGCCGCCACCTGCGCCTGCAGAACATCCAATTCCTTAATGCGTTCGGGATCATCTTCCGATCGCTTATATTCGATCTTGAAGAAATTTTCTATAGCCTCCTCAACCCCTTCGACCAGCGTGCGGGAGATCCATCTCTTCCCGCTCCCTTTCTCCATTCGTTCCCGGTATTCATACACTTCACTGAAGCGCAAGAAAGCCTTCAGCCTGTCAAGCAGTTCACCCATCCGGTAATCCTGCCCGAAACCCAGGTCGATATACACGACCGGTTCCTGCCATTCGAATTTCGTTTCGGGATTGTAGACGAAATTCGCGCCTTTCATGTCGTTTATCGCGGCCCCCGTGCCGTCCCGGAATGTCAGGAGCCATCCCCTCACGGCCGTATTAACGGCCATTACATACGCTCTTTCCCTTAACTCCGGGTCCTTTATCAGATCAAGGGCTTCTCCGTCAGAATATTCTCCGATCGAAACTGAATAGATCCTTTGCTCTTCAAGAAAACCATCAAGAGCCTCTCCCCTTTTCAGGATGCCCAGCTCCCTCATCCGGCGGATGTGGATCAAGCGTTTTATGAAGATCGCTACGCCGTCAAGAACGCGTAATCTCCTGAATTTTTCCACTTCCGCCTCGGCCATGGCCTCTACCGTCCCGCGGGGTAAAACAACCATGCCCGGCCTGTGCAGGCGCAACCCGAAGACAACCGTATCTTGTCCGCCGTTGTTGTCGATCGTTTCGGCTTCCACCCTGAATACGTGTTTCTGTTCCCCGCTTCTGTCGTATTCTATTTTTTTGACCACGACACTCCGCAGGCCCACCGGGAACGCCTCGCTCGGTCCCTTGAAATACTCACCGATGTCCCCCCTTAATCTGCCGGCAAGTTCCGCCATCGGCCCTTCCCAGTCGACCTGGGTATCAAGATCTAAAACCTCGAAATTCTCCAGAAGAAGCGCATCGTCTATTTCCACATCCGGTGTTACAGGCACCCGCCTGCCGTAACCGGCCCGGGCAAGCAGGTCGTTAAGGGACATCTCGACCGGCTCCCTGCCGCCGCAGGCCACCCCGATACGGTCCCCTTCCTCAAGATATATATTCTCTATTTCCACTGTGGCCGGGTCTATTCCCATCCTGCCCAATGCCGCCAGAAGCTGGACCGCGACCTTGAAAGCGCTGACGTCCTCCTTTCCATAGACCGCGTCCGCCAGAACCGGGTTAAGCAGGCTGGCCACCTGCATCATGGCTGTCCTGGCCATGACAGAGGCCAGCATTATCTGGAGGTTCGTGGTCTGTCCGGCCAGTATGTCAAAGTAGGGATTGGTATATCCCTTGCCGTTCGTGAACTTTGGAAGTATCGATATATACGATATCCCTTCCTGCTCAAGCAGGTCGCAAAGGTTCTCCGTATGGAAGCCGCCCGTCATCAATATGGCGCTTTTGGTCGTTCCCGAGGCCTGGGTGTAGCGCATGTTCTTCAGGAACACTTCGTCCCTACGGAACGAATACTCGTAGAACTTCGTGATATCCTCGCGGTATCCGTCCAGGTCGCGGATATCCGGTGACAGTTCCACGTCGACGCGGTAGCCGGGCGCCTCTTTTTCTATGAAATTCACGAACCGGGAAACACCGAAAGCGCTTTCGTTGTCGAGGTAATACCTGTAGTCGGTCTTGGTAAGCTTGATATCGAAGATGTTACCCATGAGCGCGAGGCTCCGCGAGAGGCCGTTAAGCTCCCTCTGCCTTTCGTCCTTATACAGAGTATCCTTTATCGCCGCCTCCAGCGCGTCCATCTCCCCCATGACTTTCGACCGGTCCACGGCCTCGTACGTGGTCACGTATACTATGTATTCTGATAGCGCGCGGTGCTTTCCCGCGTCAAGGCCCAATTCCCCGGCCTTGTCGAGCAGATACGTGTAAAAAGCCTTACGGGATATCTTCTTGGTCTTGAAGTCAATGCTCTTTGAGATAAGCTCCCTGACCTCGTTCTTTGAAAGGGATCCCTTCAGATCTTCTACGAGCGTGTTCCTTTCCATGTTGGCCTTGTCATAATCTATCCCGTCCTCCTGCCCCATAGCCTGTTCCAAAAGATAGAGGTTATTGTAATCCTTCACATCTATGCCGCTTTTGCCGGCCTCGTCGAGAAGGAACTCAAGATATTCCCTGAACTGCATGTTGCCGGCCTTGTAAGCGTTGTACGAGATATCTATTTTAATAAGCCGCGTGTCGTATATATGCCTTTTCAGCTGGTTCAGGTGCCGATCAAGTTGTCCAAGGTATTCGTCGACCTTCTTCTTGTATTTCAGCGAATCCCTGTAGACCTTGAGGTTCGCCATGTACAGTTCTTTATCTTCGACCCCCCACAGCGATATCCTTTCGGGATTGTTGATAGCGTACAACTCCGCCCCGTTTATTTCGCCTTTCTTTACGAAATATTCCGCCACCTCCGTCCTGATGGCATTTCCCGATATTGCGGTGAAGATCGACAGGTCGTATTCTCCGACCCCTCCCTCGAGGTTCACCATCTTCACGCCGTATTCTTTGTTAAGGTAATCGATTATCCCGGATATCTTCCTTTGCGCGTTGCAATTACAGTGCGCGTCCTGCAGATGAATAACGAAAAGGTCCTTTTCACCTTTAAAGGAATATTTGATCTCGCCAAGATGGCTTGGAATCGTAAAGGTCTCTATGTCAAGATTGGCATAGTTATTTTTCTCAGCTGATGATAATGTATACGGCAATTCAATGCCGTCTACCGCTGCCCACGCGTCCGCTAGCACTACACACGTGACAAAGGTAAACAATGCCGTAAGGCTTATCAGCCCTCTGAAGATCCTGTGTTTACTAAGCCACATACTTGACATTGTTTATTCCTTATCTCTTACTTTTAAAAACTTTTAATTTAGTAGGCAAAAAAACACCGTCCCCCTTTTCCTCACCATTTAATGTGATATTCAAAGCAGTTATAATTTACCCTCCAATATACTTATCCAGTATAAAGTTTACCCCCCTATATACTGATTTACAAATAAGAGTTGCTCACTTTTTTAAACCCTAACTTGTATTGGTGTTAGTTAACTACCCGTTAATTCAACCCGGCAGAAACCAACCAGGTTGGAAATGTGGATAAGTTAGGCTTTGCGGAGGAAGACCTCGATGGCTTCGTAAACGTCCCGGAGGACCCGGGCGTCCATCTTTTCGGCATTCGGTATAAGCTTTAGGACCACGGTATTGCGGGGACGGCCCTGGCCGTCGAAGCAAAGCTCTCTGAAGGCATTTTCGTTAAGTTCTTTAACATTGGGTATTTGCCTGTACCATTCAAGCAAGAGCCGCCTGTAATGCTCCATACTCTGCCGGCCTTCGGCCTGGTCCTGGCTCCAGAGGGCTCTCAACACTGCGAAAAGTGTTATCTCAAGAATAGGATAATAATCAAGACTTGTGTTGTCGATCATTTCAAGCCGTGAATCATCGAAGGCGGTTATAAATGAAATGCCCCTGAAACCCTCGAAAAGATCGATATCCTTTTCCGGCGCGACTATCACGATATTCTCTTTGCTTATTTTCGCCTCTTCCCCGCCGGATGAGTCGGTCATCGCCTCCAGGCGTCTTGACAGGTTCTCTCCCGTGCCGGTTATTATGGTAAGGTTTTCAAGTACTTCACTGAAGTGCCCGTTGTTCCCGTGTATTTTCTTCAGTGCCTGGATAATGTACTTGTCGATCATACGGGCCAGTTCATCGCCCTCTAGTGAACCTGTGTCAATAGCAAGCACTCTCTTTACCTTTTTATCCTGCCGCCCCGGAACTTCGGGAACCGCCCTCTCAGCCATTGTCACGAGCGCGTTCGCCAGCATCGGGATAACGCTTTTCACCGCGTTGGCCTCGATGTCGGCGCGAAGCCTCAGGAAAGGATAGCCTTCTCTTTTTATGAACATATCCTCCAGATCCCCGGGCACCGTAAGGCAGACCTTAGCGCCTGTATCCTCCACGGAAACGGAAGATAGGGACCTCTCGTCATTCCTCTCGTGGACGAACCTTATCCCATCCTCATCGCCTTCATGCCTGGAAACGATAGACATCCTGAATATGTTATTCCTTACCCATTTCAACGCTTCTTGCAGTCCGGTTCCGGATTCCCCCAGATAGAGCGGCGTCATGCTCGAGGATTTTGACGAAGGAACAGATTCGGCCCTTTCCGCCAGAGCCTGCAGGACATCGACCGGAACCCCCTTGCCCCGGTCAGACAGGACAAAACTGTAACCCCCGGTACGGCCGTCATAGTAAAGGCTGAACTTTACCGCGTCCTGCGCGTTCTTATCCATCCGGCCCGCGTCTATCTCCTCGTAAACGGAATCAACAGCGTTCGGGATGACATCTTTTAACACCCTGAAAATATTTATTATCCCCTCCTCTGAAAACACGCCCCTGGCCTCAAGCCTCCGCTTTATGGTGTAATGGATCCTGTTGGCCGAGTTTAGAAGAGCCTCATACCTGGCATTCTGCTCGTCATAAGAAGCGCCGTCAGGCAGGTAATCCACGCCGAAATCGATATCGAAAAGCTTCTCTCCAAACTCCCTGTCCCACCTTTTTTCGGATCCTTCGGTATCGACCGGTTCAAGCTCAACACGACGGCCGTCCCCCTGTACGGCAAAGGACAACTGCCCCTCTATCCAAAGACGGCCCTTTACCATGCGGTCAATGAGCGTTGACGGGACCTTGAGCCTGCCCTGTGCGTCCACATACGATTCGCTGCAGCGCGGCCCGAGCCAGGAGTTGAACCTGTTCCGCTCGGTATCGACCAGTATGCTGTCGCTGCCCGGGATAGAGCTTACGATCTCGCTGTATTTGCCCATGAAAGACGCCTCATCCCTGACAATAACGCCGGGCATGCCGGGAAGGCTGATCAAATACACCTTCTTTCCTTTGTATATTTCCGCCAGGTCCCCGGGCAGGCGTAAACGAGCTTTGCCGTCCATACTCAAGACAGGAACCCCTTCGACCCTGACCCCGCCGCTGAAAAGCGCCTCTACAACGATCAGGCTCCCGTCCGCGGCCCTCTGCAGGACGACGCCCGCGCGGCTGCGGATATCGCTCTTCATCTTCTCGTCGAAAGGCTTCGGCGCCCTGAACATCATATTATCGTCGTCGAAAACGCCTTCCCCCCTGTCATTGTACACAAGGACTGTCCCGTCCCCGCCGGTTTCAAGCCCTCTTATGAATTCTTCTATATCAGTTTCAGTGACCGGCAATGCCGAGGGGTCGATTTCCGCTTTTTCGGGCTCCTCGACTTCAGCGGCATCCTCGATCTTATCTTTTTCCCGCTTTTCCTCTTCCGGCAGATACATCCTGGCCACGATCCTTACACCTTTTTCTATGCCGCCGGCAACATCCTGCTCGACAAGGCCATCGGCATCGAACCTGGTCCTGCTCAAGCCGTTTTCCAGGATGATCTCATTAAACCCCCCGCTTCTGTACAGCTCAACGTCATCGATACCGTCGCTGTATCCCCTGACAACAAGCTCTATACCCCTGCGGCCGCCTATAAACGCCCGTCGGAACATTATGATCTCGACCTGTGCCGGATCTTCGTGCTTGAGCATCCGGGAGAGCTCCATCACCACTTTCGAAAGGCCCGCCACGTTCTTTTGGCTGAAATCCATGCTCCGGGCGGTGTTTATTATATCGCCCTCCGGCTTTTTAGCCCCGGTCTGGCCGGCGTAGAAAAGATAAGGTTCGTAATTCATGGACCTGAGTTGCTCCAAACTGCCGATATCACCGCGCGTCGCTCTCTCAAGCAGCGACATCGAACTGTCGAATCTCTCTTTTTCTTTTTCCGCCGCTCTGCCGCCGGCCTCCGCGCCGCTCTTTTCCTTGACGACCGGGGACGGCGCCTTTCTCTTATTTTCAACGGGCCTGTCTTTTTCCCGCGCCGGCTGTTCCGGCTCAGATGCCGGATCCGTCTCCGCGCCTTTTTCGGCGGCTGATCTCTGCCTTAAAGCCGCTCTTATAGTCATCCCCAGGATCACCAGCAAGATAACAGAGAATCCCGAGATGGAAATGTTAAATACAGCTGGCGAGAGATATTTATGTATAGTGACCGCGTCCCAGGTGAAAAATCCCGCAAGGATCAAGAACCATACAGCGTAAGTCTTCCAACTGTGAGGATGAGGCCTGGCCAACCAGGACTTCGGGGAAACGATCACCCCCTGATCCCGCGCTCTCTTCTTAGCGGCTAAAGCGTCATAGCCCGTCAACTTGTTTATGAGGTAGTCAATGCCTGACCTTCCGAATATTGTAGAGTATAATATTATGTTTCCCGGCTCCTTTTCATGGCCTTTCAGCCAAAGTACGAACTCCTCCCCGCCCCTTCTCAACTGTACCTTTTTCCCGTTGAACTCGACCCTCCTCAGCGACGCCCACGGCGTCCTGGCCAGGCTCAGGTCGGATATCACCAGGTCGAATTTCGAATCTTCCTCTATGATGCTTACCGCCTCTTCCAGCGTGGTCGCCTCTCTTACACGCGCACATCCCGAATATTTTTCCTTCAGCTGTCTTATATAATCGGCGCGGTCGTCCAGTATGAGAACGCTCAAAGGCTCTATAGCGCCGATAGCGTCCTTGACCCTGCGCTTTTCCTCAAAGTGGCTCCTCAGGGCCCCCAGCACCGTCACGGTCATAACCCCGGCGGCAAACCATGCCGAGGCGCTCAGCAGGCTTTGCACGCTGAAAGCGAATTCCGGCCGGAACATCCGGACGACCATCGAGAAAAGCACTGTCAGGAACGCGGCGACGCTCATCATCATAAGCGCGTCGATCGTGGGTCCGCCTGTCTTGGAACGAGTCAACGAGCTTTTAAGATCTTTCAGCCTTATCCTCAGCCCCTCAATCGCGCGGGAACAGGTTTCAAGAACGGCTGGGTGCTCCTGGGACAGATATATTACAAAACCTTCCAGGATGTCCGAGAGAACGCCGGCGCGCCGCAATGCCCTTTCATGCCCCTTCTTATCCCCGGCTTTCCTCTCAAGTTCAGCCAACATGCCCTCTATAGCCGGGACACCTCCTTCGGGGCTTATCTTCTTTTTCTTCAGTTTGCCCTTGATAAGTTCCGCCAGGTCCTCAAGCCCTACCTCGACCGCAGCGAACCTTTCATATATTTCGGGCTCTTCCTCCGATAACTCCATCCTTAGCTCTACATCGACCCTGTCAAATACATCCTGATAATAGAATACCCTTTCCAGAAGACCGCCGAGATCGTTCCCCTCCTCGGCCTCTCTTACCATTTGAGGCAATAACAGCTCCATTTCCTCAAGCATTTCCCATATTTCATCGTCCCCGTCATCGGCGTTATCCCCGTAAGACACAAGGCCTAACATCGCCCCGGCCATGGTCAGTTCGCCCGGGTCCACCGCCTCCCCGCTGAACAAACGGTAAGCGGCCCATCCGAGAAGAGCTACATAGCCGGCCGTTCTCAAAACCCCGTTACCCCCGGGGCCTTTCCTGTCCGGGTCTATTACTACCCTGTTGCCTCCGGCATTCACCGCCCGCAGCACGGCCCCCTCGGCCCTTTTTCGAAGTGAAGCAAAACCCTCTTTCCTCCTGAGCGAAGCTATCCCAAGACTCAGAGTGAAGCTTTTCTTTTCACCTTCAGTCTCACTTATGAGAAGGTCATCAGCTCCGTCCATGATCCTCTGGGCCATCATCTTATCTGCGGCTTCAGCTGTCGCGTTGGGAAGCACAATGAGAAGATCCGTATTCGTATATCTTATTAGAATATCTCCTGTCCGTTTTATACATCCCCGCAGGAGCGAAGCCGTCTTCCTGATCGCTTCCCGCTCCGCCTCTGCCCCCCGCTGTTCCCTGATCTTATCAAGCCCGTCTATCGCTACAGCTATCACCGATAATGGAGCTCCGGTCCTGGAAAAAGGCTCGAACAGCTTGGGAAGTTCATTTTTCATGTAGCGCTTGTTATATGCGCCCGTCAGGTCGTCTATAATATCCCGCTGCTGCAGCTTGTCCTCAAGCTCTTTCCTCAGCGTGATGTCCTCGAACGTTGTCCTCATGCCGACGACCATGCCGTTTTCCACGACCTGCCTGTCATGCACAAGCATCCAGATGAAAGACCCGTCCTTTTTCTGGTATTTCCTGACAAAAGGGTCTATCTCACGGGCCATTTTCATCTTTGCCTGGTAAAAGCTCATCGCCTGCAGCCTCTCGTCAGGCGGTATAAAATTGAACACGGAAGCGCCCAGCATCTCATCGGGTTGATAACCTAGCATATCCGCCACGGTCTTGTTGGCGTCTACTATGTTGCCGTTCCAGTCCAGCTCGAGATACCCCACAGGCGCGTGGTCGAAAAGGTCCCTGTATCTTTGCTCGGTCCTTTTGCGGTCCTTGATGGCGGAAGAGAGCCTGTCAAGCAGGTCGTGCGCTATCAGGTTCACCGCCCCGGAATCCAGTATAACGGTTACGTTCTTATGCTGCTGGAAAAGCGAAGCCGGGACATCGGGGGTTATAGGGCCAAAGAAGGCGTTCTTGACGACCTCGGCCTTGCCTTCCCCGACAGCGAACATGAAAACCGGTTTTTCGCCCTTCATGATATCGGCCATGGCCCAGGTGTAGGCGTAAGGTTCCTTGATTATGCTGGGATGGGCCCCCATCTTGCCTTTTATTGTTTCCCTGGATAGAAGGCTCTCCACGAGCGAAGCCCGTTCCCCGGGGATATATGGCGCTCTACCGGGTTCGTTGAACGCCGTCTCCCCGTAAGAGCCGACACCGAGAACGAACATGTCAGCCCCGCCCTTAGCCTTGATCTTCGACATGTATCCGGCCGGATCCGGGTTCGCCCCATCAATATAATGTATGTTGCCCTCCGGAATATCCACTTTAGAGAAAAGCTTTTCCCTGAGAAAACGCGCCAGCGAACTGGGGTCTTCCGGGGTCATCCCCTTGAACTCTGCTATCTGCCACGCGTTCACCCTGGCCCAGTCTATCCCCGGCGTCTCAGCCAGCTCTTCCAGAAAATCCCTCATTGTATTCCCGGGAGAGAAAACGATATTGACCGGCCGGTTCAGCTCCTCCTGCAGGCGCCTTATCTCCACAGCTACCCTCCCGGCGCTGTATCTGGCAAACTCGCTGGACCCGACTATATGGAAACCCAGGTCAGCGAGCAGCATCCTTACAAGCGGTATCTCCTCCCTGGACTTTTCGGCGATGCTGAAAAGGTGCGAGGCTATCTCCTTTTTCAGCACATGGTCATGCTCACCGAGCATTTTTATTATCTCCTTTGTCTCGTCAAAGAACTCCATCTCGTTCTTTATCTCAAAAAGTTTTATTTTCCTGTGCTCGGCCTTTATAAGCAGATCTATCAGCGCCCTCGCGAAGTTAGGCAGCTTGCCGGACCTTTCAAGCAAGGGAAAGAACCGCCTGAAAAAGAAATCACTTTGCCCCCTCCTTTCCCGGGCAAGGACCTCGATGATCGCTTCCAGTGTCGGCTGGTACAGCGTCCTGTCGCGGCTGGCAAGGACCTCCATTACGATCTCCACCGCCACTTCGCTTCTTATTATTGACGGAGATATGCCTTCGCTGGTCCTTCTTTCCTTCTCGTCCGGGGGGCGTATGTTGGACATTATGAGGTCGGCGAGCAGTTTTTTCCTTTCCTGGACGCGGTCACGTATAAAATAGGATTTATATATGTTCAGTATTTTCCTGAAGAGCGTTCTCACCTCGCGCCTCTCTATGTCCTCCTCTCCCGGGGGTCTGTCGCTGACGCTCATAAGATAATCAGGAGCGTTCCTCAGACATTTCCGCAGCCTGAACTTCTCCACCAGCCTGGCCGCCACAAGAATGACCGGGATCAAAGCGGTCACCGAATACGAGATCAGCATGTCGGCGTGCCCGCCGGCGGCGTAGTAAAGGCACATGATGAAAGAAGCCGCAACAGAAGTGAAATAAATATCCCTCGCGCTGACCCAGAAATAGCCCCTCTTCCTTATCCTTTCCCTGGCGACCTCGTCTTCCGCGTTTTTCCAGCCGTTCCAGGTCAGGGCGACAGGCAGGTTGAACCTCGAGGCTACCAGGTTGTTGTAGAGCGCATGCAGGCCCATGGCCGCGGCGAGCGCTATCAGGGGGTCCACTCCGGGGATCAGATAAGCGGCCCTGAAAACGGCGCCGATGAAGGCGAAGCCCGCGTAATGCGACAGATCCGGGGAGTCCGCTTGTTTGACCCGCAGCTCTTCCCTCATATATGGTATGCGGTAACGCCCGTAAGTCAGCCCCCGTTCCGTTACCCAGCGGTAAAGCGTCCCGTGTGAGGCGCTGTACAGGATCACGCTGGCTATATAAAGAAAAACAATATCAGATAAAGCCAAGAACCCCGTTACGGACCCGAGCCAGGGAAGGAGATTCAGCAGGACACCGGCAAAGAAACCCTCTTCCAGGGTAAATGAAAAGCGGGCGGCGGTCTCCCTGCTTATCAGGCCGCTGTTTATAAGCGGGTCCCACAACCGGCCTATCATGCCGGTCGGCAGGTTCCTATCCGCGGGGTCATCTTCCTTTTTACCCGGATACTTCCTGTGCAGGTTCTTCCTGTTCAAAGCGTAGATCTTCGCCAACTCGAACCTCTGCTCCTCGGTGAGCGAGCAGTCTTGGGCCACGGCCCTTACCAGCCTTGTCTGCTGTGACATGTTCAGGCCGCGGATAACCCTTTTTTTCCTGAGTTTCCTGAGAGCTTCACGGGTCTTGTCCATCCGGGCAAGCCGTTTTATCCTCATGAGCTTATCTATATCGTCAACCTCGACCACGAGTTTAAGGGTGTTGACGGCGGGCACGAGCGGGTTGTCTATCTTTTCGGAAGGCTTGGCGGGATCTTTTACCTCAAGGGGGACAAAGGAAGCCAGATAACATAACATTCGGAACGCTTTTGTCTCCGGCGATCCGCGGACGAGCTGCCTTTTCCTGGCGAAGTCCTCGAAAGTATCCAGGAAAACCTTCTCTTTCAGGTGCGGGGCGTCGCCTTCCAGCTTTCTGCGGACATATTCCGGCCTGAACTCAGCCATGAACTCCGCGAGCTTCTTGGAATCTTCCAGCTTTTTCCTTATCATCCTGACCCAGAAAACGGCCTTCCTGCGCGTTCCGTCCTCCTGGACGCGAGGCAGCCCCTTGCGCAGCTTCTTCATCTCGAATATCGCCGCCCATACCAGCGACGGCATGGCTTCAAGGTCCGGCTCCTCTATATAATCTTTCATCTTCTTCCACAGATCATACATATTGTTCAAGGCCCTTTTATATCTGCCCTTATCCAGCGACGAGAGCACATAATCCGTAGTTGAAAGAAATTTATTGTTCTTTCTGTCCACTATTTCCCGGAAAGGCTTGACCCTGCCCGACTCTATGTACCCCAGCATGCTCACGATGTTCTCCGCCCTGAGGTGCAGATACCGTACGGCCATGGGCAACAGGTGCCTTATGTTCCCGGCCTCACCGATCTCCTCCAGCTGTCGGACGGCTTCAACCACTATCTTCGCCATCCGCTTCTCCTCGACTTCCACTCCCTTAAGACGGCCGGAAAGCTCTTCGATGTCAGGGGCCTGCAGAACCGACAGTATCCAACTCCTCTCCTCGAGAAGGCTGTCCTCCTGCTCGTCAAGCGAGCGGCCTGCCTGCCATCTGAGCCCGTATTCCGTATCCGTATATGCCAGTATCAGGGTTTTGGCGTCCTCGCTGGGACGGACGTACCTCTGGGACCTCATCACTATCTTATGCCCGTCCTCAAAAACCTTTATTTTTCTGCGTTTGCGCCTTGCCCGGCGCCTTATGAGCTCTTCCCTGGCCTCGGATATCCTGTTCATAGCTCCTACCAAAGCCGCGCAGGCGGCGGGCTCGTTGTCCGCCCTTATCTGCCGAACGGCCTTGCGTATACCTGCCACCGCCCTTTTGTGCTGCTCCATCATCCTCATGTCCCTGGGCAGGGCCGAGAGCCTTTCCTCGAATTCGTCTATTTCGAGGAATATGTTCGTGACAGCCTCCTCCGCCTTTATCCTGGACCTTTCAAGCGCGGTTTTGTCGCCCTCTCTCCTGGCCTTCGTCCTTCCGGCCAGAAGGACGAAAAGCCCAAGGTTCCGCTCGAATACGGTCTCAAAGTAATCCTTGTATACGGACTCCGCGTTCTTATCGGCTCCGATCTCTCTCTTTTCTCTTTTCTTCTTCCTGACCATGCCCGCGGGGAAATTGAACCGCGGCGCTATCAGGTTGTTGTAAAGGGCGTGCATGCCCATGGCGGCGAAAAGCCCGGCTATCGGAGAGACGCCGGGGATAAGGTAAACCGATCTGAAGACGGCGCCGATGAAAGCGAACCCGAGGTAGTGGGGCCAGCCGGCGGGGCCGGAATCGATGACCTTTCCGTCGGACCACCGGTAAAGGATATCATGCGAAAAACTGTAAGAGAGAGCGCTCAAAACCAGCAGAAAGAACGGGTCGCTTGATATAAGAAAACCCGTGACAGCGTTGAACCACGGCAGGAAATTAAGGAACACCCCGGCGAATACCAGCTCCTCGAAGAAGAACGAAAGCCTCGCGGCCGTCTCCATGCTTATAAAACCCTTGCCTGCAAGCGGCCTCCACAGCCATCCGACCATGCCGTCGGGCGCGCTTTTTCCGGCTTTGTCGGAGCCCTTTAACTTGTCAACATACCTCCCGGCGAAGTCCGCGAAATGCCTCTTCTCGGCATCCGTGAAGAGCTCTTTGTCTTCTCCATATACGAGGCGGTACCTTTCAAATAGCTTGAGGACGTGGGGGTCCTGCCTCATGAGCTCGCTGAAAACAGCCATTCTCCGGATAAAACCCTCGCCCAGGCTCCTATCCCTGTTTTTCTTGCTTACCCTGGCTCCGTGCCTGGCCATGAACTTTGTGGCGAACAGGACGATATTAAATGAAGCACTGAATATCTCTTCAGGCGCGAGTTGCTTCTTATCCGGTCCCGAGATCGTCTCGATGTCGCTCAACCACTTGCGGTACTCTTCTTCCTCGTAAGGTTCTTCCCGGAAAGAAAGGCCGATCGGAAAGTTGCCTTTCTTTGCGACAAGGTTGTTGTAAAGAATGTGAAGCGTCAGCGCTATCAGGAAACCCGCGGCAGGCGCCATCCCGGGCACAAGGTACCATATCCTGAAAAATGCTCCAAGCGCCGCAAAGCCCAGTTTGTCGGCGAAAGTCGCCCGCTCGTCGGGGAATATGCCGTCCTTGCCATCGTGCCAGCTGATCCGGTCGGGCATGAAATCCAGCTCCTTGGAGTTCTCCCACCGGAACAGGTAATTGTGAGAAAATCCGTACGTGAAAGAGCTCACAAGAAAAAGAAAGACCATATGCGCCGCCCCCACTTCTATATAACCCGAGAGCAGCATAGGAACTACATTCAGCATGAAAAGGGAGAAAAAGAGCTCCTCCGCGAAAGATGAGACCACGGCCGCCCCCTTGCGTGTTATCCAGCCGCGCTTTATCATCGGCCTCCATATCCAGCCGATCATGCCAAGCGGGGCACCTTCCTGTTCCTCCCGCTCGAAAACGAATTCTCCCTGAACGAGCTCTTCACCGGCCCGGCTGGCCTCGACAAGCGCATACATGCTTTCGGCGATGTAGAAGAGTTTCTTCCTCGTATTGTGCCCTATCCTGTCCACCTTTGTCTTTTCGACATAATCCACTACTCCCCTGCCTTCTTCCCTGCCCATCTTTGATATGCTGTGTAAAGCAAGGGCGCAAGGCCCCAGATCGTCCCTCGGAAACCTCCCCCCGTTGACTAGCCAGGATCTCAGGATGCCGGAAAATTCCATCAGCCGTCCGTTCAGGTTGATCTGCCTCTCGTCCAGGCTGCCGATCACCTCCTCGAGTTTCAGGGCGGTCTCGGTCGTCTTGTGCTTTAAATATTCTCTTTTCTCATTTTCAGACGGCATCTTCGACAGCTCATAAGGCTTCCAAAGGCCTTTTTCCATATCCTCAAGCTGCGCCGCTATCAGCTGTTTTTTCTCAAGTATCCTCCGCGCTCTCGCGGAGACGGAATCCAGGGCGTTCCTCTGGGTCGCGTTAAGCCTGGGCCATCTTGACGTGGTCCTCAGCGATGACAATAATCCCTCGACAGAAGCCTCCTTGACATAACCAAGCTCCAGGTCCCGCCTGATCCTTGAAGAGGAAGTACTTATGACATGCGACCTCAGACGCCTGATCTGGCGGTTATTCCTCATTGAATCAAGCAGCGCCGCCGTCATCCTGCGGAGATCCTCATCGGTCTTTACCAGCTGTTTGAGCTGCGCCTTGTACGACCTGGTGGGCTTTGTCGGCTTTTTCAATTCTGACGCCGCCAGCTTCTCGGCCGTTCGGGCGGCGTTCTCCTGGGAGGTCATCACCGATTCGTGTAAATACTCGTTGATCTCGACCGTTTTGATCGGCCTGATCTCCGTCCTTATCTTTGGATTGTAAAAAAGTATCGTGCTGCCGTTTGGAAAGACTATCCTTATTACTCCCTGCAGGGCGCTGCCCATCACCCTGGGCATGTCCTTATCGGCCAGGCCGTTCTCTTTAGCCTGCGTTATTAGATCGGGGACCATCGCCTCGACATTACAAAGGGTGGCGGACCTTGCCGCGGGATCATCACGCAGAAGCGCCCTGTTCAAATATGAAGCCGCCATTTTCTGGAAGGCCTCCGCCTTGTTATTTCCGGCAAGGAGGGTTTCAGGCGAGAGAGTTTCTTTTTTGAAGGACAGTATATCGGGATTGGCGCGAGCGATATCCTGTACGACAAAGGTCAGGATGATCACCACTGAGGTTATCCTGATCCATTTCTTGAAGTATGAATTTGAATTATATTTATACTTGGCTTGACGCATATATACTGTTCAACTCCCGATATCTATGTAATACTCTATATTGTTAACATAATAAATATATAGATTTGGCTTGTTATTATTTTAACAAATAATTATTATTCGTCAATCCCTATATGTAACTATTTGAAACACTAACATGCGCGGCAATAAAAAGGGCGACTCTAAATCGAGCCGCCCTTATCTCTTCTTACTCAATACTCGATACTCAATACCGAATACCCAAAGCTACTTCTTCCCCTTCCTGCTCCTGGTCTTTTTGCCTTTTGTGGCGTCATCCTTCGAAGAATCGTCGCTCTTACCCCTGCCCTTGATAGCGTCAACCTGGGCCCTCAGGTCCCTCTGCTCTTTCCTGTACTCCATCTGTATCTGTTTCTTCTGTTTCCTCTTCTCCCCCAAAAGCTTCTTCCTGGCTTCTTTATCCGCCGGATCGATCTGCTTCATCTGCTCAAGGATAGCCTTATCAGCATCCCGCATCTTCTGTTTGTAAGCGTCCCTTGAATCGGCCATCTTCTGACTGAGCTGCTCAAGCTGCGCGTCCCTGTCCGTATCAACGTCCTGCGCGCAGGCAAGAACGGCCCCGAAAACAAATACAGCTATCACCGCGAGAGATATCGCTCTTTTCAACATTTTATCCTCCTTCTTTTTCCAGAAGTGCCCTTATCTTCTCCCTGTGCTTTTTGCTGGCTTCGCTGAGATATTGGAAAAATTGCCTGATATCGTGCGTGGCCCCTTCCATGATACCGAAATATTCCTTTTCCACAAGAGAATCCTCAAGCTGGAACGCCGTGGAAAGAGCTTTTTTAAGAGAAAGATCCGACCCCCGCGCCTCGGCAAGGCGTTCTTTTGCCCATCCAAGGTCATTATGTATCTGTTCCGCCTTGAACTTGTCGTCGACGAACCTGGCGTCTCCCTGGGCTATTTCCGAGCCGATATTATGCACAATCCCTACATGGTTCCTTTCATCCTCAGAAAGCCCCATCCAGAAATCCTTTTTATCGGGGAACTTACCGGCATATACCTCATAAAGCTGCCTGGCTGTATCCTCCATGTCCTTTAAAAGGCCTATTATAGTAAAACGTGATTCTCCTCCTGCCATAGCGGGACCTCTTTCCCCTTACAAAAATGTTGATTTTGCGCAAATTTATATTATTATTATACATATGCTTGATAGATTGTTCAAATTAAAAGAAAATAACACATCCGTCCGGACCGAGGTGATAGCGGGCCTTACCACCTTCATGACCATGGCTTATATTATCTTCGTCCAGCCCGCCATACTCTCGCAGTGCGGCATGGATTTCAACGCCGTCATGGTAGCCACCTGCATAGCCAGCGCCCTGGCCTGCTTCCTGATGGCGGTCCTGGCCAATTACCCTATCGCTCTGGCCCCGGCGATGGGCCATAACGTGTATTTCGCTTTCGTGGCATGCCCCATAATAGCGGCTATCCTGGGCGAAGGGTCCAAGACCCAGCCCTGGCAGGTAGCCCTCGGGGCGATATTCATATCGGGTATAATATTCATAATTTTCTCGTTTTTCGGGATACGTGAAAAAATAATCTCGGCCGTTCCGGTCTCCCTGCGTAACGCCATAGCCGTCGGCATAGGGCTTCTTATAGCCATGGTCGGGTTCGAGTGGTCCGGGGTGACCATAGCCCACCCTGTGACGTATGTTACTCTCGGCAAATTGAACACCCCGCCGGTCCTCCTGTCCCTTCTGGGGCTTGCGCTTATATCCATACTTCTGGCCTTGAAGGTGCGTGGCGCCATACTTATCGGCATCGTGCTGACGGCCGTATGCGGCATGTTCATGGGCGTCGTCCATTACGAGGGGCTGGCAAGCCGAATACCCTCTCTATCGCCGACTTTCATGAAGCTCAGCTTCAAAGGGGCCCTCAGCATAGGATTTTTCGAGCTGATATTCGTTTTCTTTTTCCTGGACCTTTTTGACACCGTGGGCACCCTGATAGGGGTCAGCGAAAAAGCGGGCTTCATGAGAGACAACCAGCTGCCCAGGGCCAAACAGGCTCTTTTCTCGGACGCGACGGCCACCGTGGCCGGCTCCATGCTGGGCACCTCCACTGTAACCAGCTATATAGAAAGCGCCGCGGGCGTCTCCCAGGGCGGCCGCACGGGCCTTTCCAACATGGTAACGGGTTTTCTCATGCTGGGGGCGCTTTTTTTCAGGCCCCTGGTATCCATGATAGGCTCGGGCATCAAGCTAGATAACGGGACGTACCTCTACCCGGTCATAGCCCCGGCGATGATAATCGTGGGCTGCATGATGATGAGCTGCGTTAAAAAGATAGACTGGGACGACTACACGGAAGCGATACCGGCGTTCCTCACGCTCACGGTAATGCCCTTCTGCGGGTTCAGCATAACCGAGGGCATATCCTTCGGGTTCATTTCTTACGTGGTATTGAAGCTTGTCACGGGAAGGTTCAGAGAGGTCAACCCCATCATAACGGTATTTTCGGCGCTTTTTATCCTGCGCTACGTGTTCATCTTCGCCAGATAGGCCGGTTACCTGGCCCTTCCGTATATCCTCGTGTCCTCGGAAAGCCTGGCGCAGTCCTCGATCTTGAGCTGGCCCGGCTTCAGGCGCCACTTCCAGTTGCCGCGGCCGGTCTTGGGCTGGTTCATCCTGGCGCTCTGGTCAAGCTCGAGGATATCCTGGACCGGTATTATCACCATATCCGCTACCGACATCATCAGAGCCCGCACGGCCCCCCAGACCATCGCGTCTACGTCCCCGGCCTTGACGCCCAGGTACCTGGCCATCCGCTCCCTCTCCTCGGGCGCGGATTCTTCCTTTATCCAGCCTTTGATGGTGTTGTTGTCGTGGGTGCCGGTGTACGCGACGCAGTTATTGACAAAATTATGGGGCAGGTACGGGTGGTCGGGCTTTTCCTCCCCGAAAGCGAACTGAAGCACCTTCATGCCGGGAAAGTCGTAATGCCGCATGGCCTCGCGGACGTCATCGGTGATAAGCCCCAGGTCCTCCGCGATAACGGGAAACCCGGGAAACTCCTTGATGAGAGCATCGAAAAAATCGTATGTGGGCACGTCCTTCCACTCGCCGTTCATGGCGGTCTCTTCCCCGGCCGGCACTTCCCAGTACTGGACAAGACCCCTGAAATGGTCTATGCGCACAATATCGAAATACTCGAACGTATGCTTCATCCTTTTTATCCACCAGGAATAACCGGTCTCCTTCAGGACGTCCCAGTCGTAGACGGGGTTGTTCCAGAGCTGGCCCGTCTCGCTGAAATAGTCCGGCGGCACGCCCGAGACAGCCACCGGCTTCTTTTCCTTATCCAGCTTGAATATGTGCGGGTCAAGCCAGACGTCGGCGCTGTCGTAACTGACGTATATGGGTATATCGCCCACTATCTTTACGCCTCTTTCGTTGCAGTATCCCCTCAGCTCGAACCACTGCCTGAAGAACAGGTACTGGTAGAACTTCTCTTTCTCGATCCTTTCGCTGAAATCTTTCCGGGCCTTCTCAAGCGCCTCGGGCTCGCGGTCCCTGAGCTTTTTCGGCCAATTGTCCCAGCTCCTGCCGTCGTACTCGGTCTTAAGGGCCATGAAAAGCGCGTAATCCTCCAGCCATGACGAGAACCTCTCGCAGAAGGCCTTGAACCCGTCGTCGTCCTCACCGGACTTGTAGTTGCGGTAGGCCTTATCGAGCACCTGCAGCTTGTATATCATCACGGTCTCGTAATCGACCTCGTGATCCGGGAATCCCGGCGCCGGCCCCAGGTCTTCCGCCGATAAAAGCCCTTCCCGAACCAGAATCTCGAAGCTTATGAGTATCGGGTTCGCGGCGAAAGCGGAATGGCTGAAATAAGGCGAATTGCCGTTGCCCGGGCCCGTGGGGTTCAGGGGGAGCATCTGCCAGTACGTCTGCCCCGTCTCGACAAGAAGATCCGCGAATTTGTACGCCTCCGGCCCAAGGTCGCCTATCCCGTGGGGCGAGGGCAGCGAACTCACGTGAAGAAGTATGCCGCTGGCTCTTTTGCTCATATGTTCCCTTTACTGGTTGCCTGTATCTATAGGCAGGGTGAAGGAAAAGGTGGTACCGTTCTCGTCGGAATCCACCCATATCCTGCCCCTGTGTTTTTCGACTATTTCCTTTGAGATCGAAAGGCCCATGCCGGTGCCCCCGCCCTTTTTGTCCACGTTCTTTCCGGAGGCGCAATACTTTTGAAAAAGACTGTCCTTGTCCTCTTTGCTTATCTCGACGCCCGTGTCCCTCACGGATACCTTTATATTATCCCCGCCCTCGAGGTTCGTTGTTATGGTTATCCTGCCCTTTTCCGTGACGGTCACGGCCCCGTTCACCATCCCCTCGAGCACCCTCATTATCTTGTCCCTGTCGAACCGCGTCCTTGGGATATCCTCCGCGGTATCGACCACGAGTTCAATGCCCGGCCTGCCCGCGATCATGGGCTCCAGAACGCGCTGGACCTCCCTTACTATCTCGTTGATATCGTTCTCGGCCATGTCGAAAGCCGCCTTATCGGTCTGGAGGTGGTGGAATCGGACGATGTCGTCGATCAGCTTGGCCAGCCTGTCAACGCTTTTTTCCGCCAGCCCCATTATGCCCTTCTGCCTCTGGTCAAGCTTATCCTTCGCCTCTTTGGCGACCATGCCTATACCCTCTTTTATCGTGTTAAGAGGTGTCCTGAACTCGGTGGATATCATGGAAACGAACCGCCCCTGGGCGTCCATCTCCTCCTTCAGGCACGTCAAAGCGCCCGCCAGGTCATCCGTCATCTTGTTGAACGACCTTTCAAGATCCCCGACCTCGTCATTGGACATCACATTCGCCCTCTTGGAAAGATCCCCCTGGGATATCTGCCTTGTCGCCTTGACAAGGTCCAGCACCGGGCGGGTTATGCCCCTTGAGACGAAAAGCGCTATTATCCAGGCGACTATGACAGCCGCTATGCCCAGCATGATTATCTTGTTGCGCAGCTCAACGGCAGGCCCGAAAATATCCTTCTGCAGCACGAAAGACACCACGGACCACCCAGAAAAGCCGCCGCCGTTCTCCTCAAGAGGAGCGTACCCGGCCAGGAGCACCTGGCCTTCCCTGTTCCTGTATATGCTGTGCCCGCTTTCGGAGTTCCCGGCCATGCCCGGTATGCCCGGATCGGTCTGTATGTAGGTTCTCGGCGTGAATATCGTGACCTCGCCGTCCCTGGTCAGGATCACCTGCCCCGGATTGGTCACCGCGTAAAGAGCCTTATCCGCCTCCGAATAACGGTCCACCTCATGCGTGATGTTCACAAGACCGTCCAGACGCGCGCCGCCCGCGATCACATAGATAAGATCCGAGTTATTTTTATCGAATACCGGCATGAGAAGTATCGGCCTGAAGACCTTTTTCCCCTCGCCCTCCCGCTCGTCCCTGAAAACTACAGAACCCCTTGCCTCGGACTTTATCCTGTTGAAAAAACCCAGCGAGATACCTGACATATCGGGAAAATCCTTGCCCTCTGTTCCGGTATCGGTAGAGGCGATGACCTTCCCGCCGGGGCTGAGAACAGAAATGGAAAAAAGCCCAAGCGAGGACCTGAAGCCGGCCAGGGCGCTCTTTATGGCGCCGGGATCGCGGGTCTGGAAAACAAAAGCCCTGGAGTAACTGGACATGTCCTCGAGATCATTGTCCAGTTGATCCTGTATGTCCCGCGCCGTGAACTCGGCGATGTGCTGCAGGTCGCTGCCTATCCTCTCCTTGTAGGTCTTTATGGAATCGTCTATCACAAGGACAAGCACTATGGAGACGGCTATAAGCACTATCCCCGTATAACTGGCCATCAGCTTTGATCCAAGCTTCATCCTTTTTCCAGCTCCTCTTTTATCGCCTCAAGCATCTGGTCGAACTTGAAGGGCTTGGCGAACACGCGCACGGCCCCGCCGACAAGCCTGGCGCTTTCCAGGTACTCGTCCGGCCCCTCGAACCCGCCGCCGCTCATCGCGATTATCTTAACGCCGGGATACCTGCGCCTCAGTTCGACCATCGTCGAGACGCCTTCCTTGCCGGGCATTATGATGTCGCTCACCACAAGATCGGCGGGCTGCCTCTCATAGAGCTTCAGGGCCTCTTCGCCGTCGCCGGCCTCCACGACCTCGTAACCGGACTTCTCCAGCATTATCCGGAAAAGCTCCCTGAACTCGTCATTATCGTCTATTACAAGTATTCTTGCCATTGGTCCGCCTTTGCATTAATATATAATAATATAAGGTCGGCTTTTTTCAAAATAAATAAATGATCATAAGGAAAGCATACACTAGACTCGACGATATCTCAAGGGTAGCCATACTCGCCGACCCCGCCTGCCGAAAAGGCTGGGAAAAGAACTTTCCCCGCCTTCTTAAAAAGGTAGTTAAAGAACATGCCCCCCAGCTCTTCCTGGCAGCGGGAGATATGGCCCTCAACG
>Ga0272441_10001171_pt1 | contig 56143 bp, 49 predicted proteins | sample SSMProp6N_FD_193582 | JGI IMG/M metagenome (GOLD analysis project Ga0272441, IMG submission 193582) | Marine sediment archaeal communities from Little Sippewissett salt marsh, Falmouth, MA, United States - SSM-Prop-6N | ecosystem: Environmental > Aquatic > Marine > Wetlands > Sediment ...
CGTTTTTCTTTTTTTAGTCGAAGTTTCATAATAAAAATAAAGAACAATTTTTATTTCTGGAGTATTGACCTACAGCCAAACTCCAATCCCTTATAGGTATTCTACAAACTGTTGAAAGACAGCTCATTACCGTCGTAGCAGATAAAGTTTCAATCCCTTATAGGTATTCTACAAACTGACATGCTTTGTGGTGGAAAAAAGCCAGAAGAAGGTTTCAATCCCTTATAGGTATTCTACAAACAGTGGGAAGCGTCTCGAGTGGACGCTGTGGACCGGTAGTTTCAATCCCTTATAGGTATTCTACAAACCACAATGGTCGAGGACAAGACAAAGCCGAACAACAAGAGTTTCAATCCCTTATAGGTATTCTACAAACTGTTGAGGCTGTCCAAGACACTGTTATTTTTGCGGAAGTTTCAATCCCTTATAGGTATTCTACAAACAAAGCGAAACAAAGAGTATTATCCGCTCAAGAGATCAGTTTCAATCCCTTATAGGTATTCTATGAATCAAGGAATTTATAAAGGAAGCTATGTTAAATTAGAGTTTCAATCCCTTATAGGTATTCTATGAATTCGCTATTTCGATTTATCGGGAAATTCTGAAAAAAAACAGTTTCAATCCCTTATAGGTATTCTATGAATCAGATAAAAAAACATGCGTGTTATGCGGGAGAAAAGACGGTTTCAATCCCTTATAGGTATTCTATGAATTCGTGAGAGAAGCAAACGAAAAAGGTTTTGCAGAAGGAAGTTTCAATCCCTTATAGGTATTCTATGAATGATGTTACCCTGCAAAGGAGAAGCAATTTGATTATTTGTTTCAATCCCTTATAGGTATTCTATGAATTCTTTGGAGTTTGCACCTAATTCGTTCAGAATTTTATTGTTTCAATCCCTTATAGGTATTCTATGAATTATTAATGCTGACTCTTGATGAAGAAGATATTATCAAGTTTCAATCCCTTATAGGTATTCTATGAATAAAGTTCTTGTGGTTGGGGATATCCTTACCATAGGCGGGTTTCAATCCCTTATAGGTATTCTATGAATGTTTACGGCTGTTTTTACCATTATTCTGTATTGAGCTAAGTTTCAATCCCTTATAGGTATTCTATGAATGTTGCGGTAACTGTTTCTGCACCCACCTCAGGCGGAAGTTTCAATCCCTTATAGGTATTCTATGAATCTGTAAAAATTCGTCGGGGGATACATGGAAATAAGCGTTTCAATCCCTTATAGGTATTCTATGAATGTGATATACTTGTTTTATGGAGTATTCTACTCCAATAGTTTCAATCCCTTATAGGTATTCTATGAATGACCTTAAATCATTTATTTTAGTGTCTAGCATTGAGTGTTTCAATCCCTTATAGGTATTCTATGAATTTTAGTACTCTCCTCTAAAGCGCAGATTTTTATAGGGTTTCAATCCCTTATAGGTATTCTATGAATAAATTTTCTCACGCTGACATTCAGCTGACCATGTGAGTTTCAATCCCTTATAGGTATTCTATGAATACTCAATGGCAGGGTCGACAACTAATTGGAAACCGTCGTTTCAATCCCTTATAGGTATTCTATGAATGTTATAATATTATGATTAGCGGCATCCTTTGTTTCAAGTTTCAATCCCTTATAGGTATTCTATGAATCGGTATTTACAGCAGTATATTTCCCGCATTAGAAACGAGTTTCAATCCCTTATAGGTATTCTATGAATGAACTTTCAATAATTTAGAGCCACGAGACGTTACATGTTTCAATCCCTTATAGGTATTCTATGAATCATGGGCGCAGATACAGGGTAAGTTAGAGCAGAATATGTTTCAATCCCTTATAGGTATTCTATGAATTCACCGGAAAAACTATGCGTTATATGACTATTTTTCTTGTTTCAATCCCTTATAGGTATTCTATGAATATTTGCCCTGCGGTGAAATCTCTTACTTTTTTACAAGTTTCAATCCCTTATAGGTATTCTATGAATATAGCTAATATGGAAGATCATATAGATACTGGCGCCTGTTTCAATCCCTTATAGGTATTCTATGAATCCCATACCGTATGCCCATATAATATATCTAAAATTTGTTTCAATCCCTTATAGGTATTCTATGAATATTATTATTTAGTAGATAGACCTCTGCAGGAAATAATGTTTCAATCCCTTATAGGTATTCTATGAATATTAACAGTAGCAGGAAAAGACGCTTAATAATTAAAAGTTTCAATCCCTTATAGGTATTCTATGAATGATGGATAGGCTGCGTATGCAGAGCAACGAATTGTCACGTTTCAATCCCTTATAGGTATTCTATGAATATGTGGACGTTGCTTCGCACAAAGTGTGGTTCAAAAGTTTCAATCCCTTATAGGTATTCTATGAATGCATTACATAGTCGATTATATAACGTTTTTAGTTTTTTTGTCAAATTTAAAATACAATACTTTTTAAATATCGATTTCTTTGTGTTTAGCAATTATTGGTAATTATAAAGATTTTGACCTTCCTGTCGATCTCCCGGGTTTTGAGACTTATCAGAGGTCGACGGAAAAATTATAAAAAGAAATATAATGAAAAAGGTAGAAAATTGAAGATAATGAAAGGGATTAACAAAATTCATAGAATATCGTCGCATAATTCACTTTGCTTAAACAAATTATTTTTGTTAGAATAGATTTGATTAACTATAAACAATTAACAATAAAATGATATTAATAAAAGCTGACATGCAACTTATAATACAATAAACAAATTTCAATCACTTTTAGTTATAACGGTTTTTATTTCTACAAGTCAGCTTAATTGATTCTACAATTTAATATATGATAAAGTCAAATAATTAAAAACAATATATTTTTACCATCATAACTTGTATCCTTTCTTTCATTATTCGTAGTGCATTCTATGAACCTGAATATAAAAATTATCATTATTAAAAACTGAATATTAAAAATAATTTTGTTTGCAAATTACAGTCATCATCTATATTAATCATTAAAGTCGGAGCAATTCGTCCCCATTTGAGACTGTATCTCGAATTTGTAATTAAATTTTTCGTGTTTTGGTTCATTATGCCGATGGATACAGTCTATTTTCAGTATGCAAATCAGGCTTTGATGCAGATACCATAGACTCTCAAAAAAAGATTTGTAATTAATAAAGGGTACGATCCCAAAAAAACTTATTCAGTCCTCAGTTATCTCTACTTATTTCCAATCTCAGTTGTTGATTTTATTTATTGAATGGATTTGGAGATACTGTTTTATGTAGGCAATAATAGTTATTTAACTTTTTATAGCCAAGGAGGTGAAACGGTGTTTAAAGCTGTTTACGAAATCGGCGAGTTGAAATCAAAAGGTAAAGATGAATCCGAAATGTACATAACGGATATCGGGGAAAAATACATTCATGAACTTACAATTATTCTCGAAAAAAATGGAGAAGAACTTTCATTTTTAAATTGTGATAAACGTGAAAAGGCAAACAGAAAATATCTTTTCAGGGAAAAGAAGGGCAACGTAGCCATTCCTGCCGCTTTGACTTTGAGGGATTCGGGAAAAGGTGCTGCTGTTATTGTTGATAAGTTCATCAATTTTGGGAGGGAAAACGATACCCCTATTGCCTCGGAAGTTACCAGAGTCCTCACCGAATATAAAGAAGAAATTTCACAGAAATTAGATGAAATGATTGCCGATATTCCCAAAAAAGAAGGTAAGTTCTACACAGTGGTAATTACTGAAAATTCTTCAGAATTATACCCCGGAGACATAGAGGAGTTCGGGGATATTTTTATACAAAATATGAAAAAAGGTTCTAAAGGTACAGAAGGTATTTGTTTTCTATGTGGTGAAAAGAAGGAAATCGGGTTGAAGGCGAGTGATGTATTCAAATTCTCCTCATTTGACAAACCCGGTTTTGCATACAAAATGAATAAGGACAATTATTTTGTAAATATGCCACTTTGTCAGGAATGTTTTTCAAAACTTTCTCTCGGTAAAAACATCCTGGATAACGAATTATCGATGAATTTTTACGCTTCAAGAGTGTACATAGTGCCGAGATTTTATACCTTACAAGATGATAAAAAAACCACTATTTTAAACAAAGCAAATCAGATAAAGAATATTTCCAATTTGAAAGATTCGGTAAATACAAATGAGAATAAATATAAGAGCTTTGAAATAAAAATGACGAATGAACTTTCAAAAGGCACTTACAGTACACTTGATTTTATTTTCTACAACGTGAACAATCAGGAAATGAAAATAAACTTAAGCGTTAAAGATGTTCCTCCATCACGCTTGAATAAGATTTCAGGAATAATAAAAGATACTGAAAAGGATTTATACGATGTTTTTTCAACAAAAGAATATGAACCAAGCGTGCATTTTTCCTCTATATACGAAGCGTTCAAGGATAATCGTGTAAAGAACTTTTTTGATTATGTATATGCGATTTTTAAGGGTAAAAAGATCTCACTCGTTCCATTTAAGAGGGCGACGCTTGACTTAATCGGTGCAAAAAAACTACGGGGCGATAAATACGTTACCAGAGCAAAACAGATGATGACAGCTGCCCTGTTTATGGACAGACTCCAGAATGATACCAGGGGAGGAGAATTAACCATGAGTAAAAGAGAAGAGAGAATCGAAGAGTTTTTCGGGAATTATCCCAATTTTTTCAGAACAGACGAAGAGAAATTCCTTTTTATAATGGGACAGATCCATTCAAGAATCGCAAGATTTCAGAATGACAAGGATGTATCCGGAACAATAGACCTGAAATTGAAAGCATACAATATGCGACCCATGGATTTCATGAATCATTTCAAAGATTTGAAATGGAAAGTCACTCAGTACGGAAAAGAAATGGATCCAAAGAAGGTAAAAGGCCCCATAATGAACCTTTTTCAAATAGCGAATAATTACATGCTTCAGGCAGGATTCGACTGGAAAGCATCCATAGAGGACCTTAATTACTCTTTTCTGGCGGGAGAAATAGCCACTGGTGTGTTCAAAAAAGAGATAGATAACGAAACTGTAACTAACAATGGAGACGAATCAATCGAAGAAAACGAAAAATCAATAAGCGGAGGTAAAAATAATGATTAATAACAGACATGAAATAGTGTTCGTATATGATGTCAAGGACGGGAATCCCAACGGGGATCCCATGGATAGCAACAAACCAAGACTTGATGTTGCAACGGGAATAAACGTTGTATCGGATGTCAGATTGAAAAGAACTGTACGTGACCATCTTGCAGAACTTGGCGAGGAATTATTCGTTTCAGGCGAAGCCATTACTTCAGAAAAAAGGGCATCACTTCTCATAACTTCGCTCAGCGACGAGGAATACAGTAAAGAAAATTTAAAAAAAGCCCTGAAAGATCATACAAGAGAAACAGCAGCAAAAGCACTCCTTGAAAAATGTATAGATCTCAGGCTGTTTGGCGGGACGATTCCACTGAGTGAACTGAACATGTCAATAACCGGACCCGTACAGTTCAGATTTGGAAGGTCATACCATGTAGTGGATCCGGTATTCACGCAGGGAACGGCTGCATTCACGTCAAAAGAGGGAAAAGAAGGAAGAAGTTTCAGAGAAGAATGGACATTGAATTATTCATGCATAGGTTTTCATGGAGTAGTCAATCAGAACACCGCAAAGAAAACAGAGCTATCCGAAGAGGATTTAAACAAGATGTTTGAAGCGATATGGGATGGTACGAAAGACCTCATAACAAGATCAAAGATGGAGCAGCTTCCACGTTTACTCATAGATGTAATTTACAACGATGAACAGAATTTCCATATTGGAGAGCTTGATAAAGGAATAGAACTGAAAACCGAAATGGCTCATGAAAAAATAAGAAGTATTAAGGATTTCACTTTGGATATATCAGAATTGGCAGATATACTCGAAAAGTATCAGGATAAGATTAAAATCGTAAAATACAGAATAGATCCGAGACTTACACTTACATCGGCTGAAGAACCTTTTGATATAGAGAATTTACTACCTGGAAAAACAGTTGCCATGGAAGAGTGAGGTGAGGGCTTATGAAAGTCCTCGTCTTTGAAATATACGGAGATTATGCACATTTCAGAAAACCGTTTTCCACAACTTCCTCACTCACGTACAACGTTCCGCCACGTACTGCCGTGATGGGTATCGTCGGAGCGATAATGGGTGTTGAAAGTGGCGGTTTCGGGAAAAGTCTTCATGTGTCCAAACTCGAAAAACAAAATCTGAAAACCGCAGTAAAAGTGATCACTCCAATAGAAAACGACAGGTTCAGCATGAATTACAGTTACACAAAATCCGATGCTGCCAATAAAAATATACTGCATATTCAGGTACCGGTTGAAGTGGTTAAAAATCCCAGATACAGAATTTATGTATCCATGGATGATAATAAAAAATTCAGGGAAATGCTCGAAAAAAAAGAAACGTATTTCACTCCCTGTCTTGGAATAACCGAATTCATAGCGAACATAGAATACATAGGGGAATTTGATGCAAAGAAATTATGCGATTCGGATTCTGAAACAGACGCTATAAATGTGGATTCCATAATTTACATGGATTACGATTTTGAACTTACTTTTTCAGATAACGAAAAGATATTTCGTGAGACACATGCACTTAGCATGAATGCCAGCAGAAATGTCACAGAATATTGCGAGATTGCCTATGAAGCCAACGGCAAAGGATTGAATTTAAAATCCGAAAAGGAAATCCCAAATTTGTATGAATTTAAAATCCAAAACAAAATGGAAAGAGTGATATTGCGTTGAAAGAGATTAAATCACATCCGAACAGATTGTTAATTGACCACACAAAAGGCGTTTGCACACTGATGAAAAGTGCTTTTGATGAGATAAAGGACATAATTGACTGTGAGAACCTTTTCGGAATAAGTGTCAAAAATATGCTGATACTTATAAAAGCAATTGCGTATTTTCACGATCTTGGAAAGGCAAGCGTCTACTTTCAGAAAGTCATCAACTTTTCCAATGCGAAAGTCAAAAAAAGCCTTTCTCAACATGCCATCATCGGTGCGATTGCAGTTGTTGAATATTTGATCAAAAGGCTGGGAGAGGAAAATGGGAACATTCTCCTGATAGCCGTTTCCGTTATAAAAAACCATCATGGAAAAGCCGGAGACTTTGCAGACATAGTTACATCTTTGGAATGCAACAAAGAGGACATCGAAGAAATAAAACAGAAACTGGATGAAGACTATTTAAAACTCTTTTCCGAACTCACAGAAGATGAAGTGTTAATGGATATTGATGAAGTTATAGATAAACTGGATTGTTTTTCAGATTCCTTCAACGATAAAAAAGATGAAAACAACATACAGAATTATATTTTATTCTCCTATCTGTTTTCCCTTTTAACCTGGGCAGACAGAGTTGATGCCTCCTTTAGCGGAGAATACATTTCCGAGAGAAAAGACATCCCATACAATCTGGTTGAAAAATATAGAATAAATAAAGGATTCGACAAACCCAAAACGGAAATAGACAAAATGAGAAACAAATTCTATTTCGAAAGTACTTCAAATACGGAATTTGATACTGGAACGATAAAAGGCCGAACCGGGATTGGAAAAACACTGTCTTTGATATCTCTCGCCCTTAAAATAAGAGAAAAAATAGAAAAAGAAATGTACTATAAACCAAGAATAATATACAGCCTGCCATTTCTAAGTATCATAGATCAGACTGGCGATACCATTTCCAAATTGTTTAAAAACGCTGAAGTTCCCCTTAGTTCCGATATCATGATTCAGCAGCATCACCTTACAAATCTTGAATACAGCAAAGACAGAAGTAATTCAGGCGAATCAGAAAATTACGACGCTTATCTTGCCGATATACTGCTAAATTCATGGGATAGCGAAATAGTGTTGACGACATTTGTGAGTGTTTTCACGTCAATGTTTACAAATTCAAGAAACACCAGATTTTTCAGGATTCCCGGCTCAATAATCCTGTTGGATGAAATACAGGCAATCCCTCCAAAATACTGGAAACTTGTAAACGAAACAATTTCTCACCTGACGAAATACGCCGGAGTGAAGATAATATTCTCAAGTGCCACCGTTCCCCATCCGTTCAATTCCAGTTCTCAACAACTCATAAAAGATGAATATGAGTTTGACAGATACGATGTGGAATACCTGCCAAAAACTGATATCGAAACTTTCAAAGAACTGATACTCATGCAAACGGTTATGGATTTGAAAGCGGAAAACAAATCCCTTATGATAATTGCCAATACCGTAAAAAGCTGTATGGAAATATACAAAGAAGTTTTTGAGACTCCCGGTATAGAAAAAGAAGAAGTTTACTGCCTTTCCTCGAATCTTCCCCCGGAAATCAGAAGAAAAAGGATAGATGAGATAAAAGGCAAAAAAGGTTTTTTTGTTCTCGTCACCACACAGCTAATAGAAGCGGGAGTTGATGTCAGTTTTGATTATGCGTTCAGAGACATGGCACCACTTGACAGCGTGTTGCAGGCGGCTGGCAGGGTGAACAGGTCTGGAGAAAAAAACAGGGGAAAAATAAAATTAATTGAACTTACGAATTCAAGTTCAGGCAGGCCTTATTCATGGATTTACGATTCAACATTGACGAATGCAACCAGGCAGGTTCTCGATGGACACGGCAAAATGAGTGAACCACAAATTTATTCTATAGGCGAAAAATACTTCAGAGAACTCGAAAAAAAAGGATATGAAAAAACTTCCGAAGACCTTTTAAAAGCTATTTATGAAATGGATTTTGAAAAAATATCCGACTTTTCACTTATCGATCAGATCAAAGGATCAATAACAATTCCGGTATTTCTCGAGCTGGATAAAAATGCAGAAAAAATCTGGAACGATTACTGCGATGTATTAAAAGAAAAAGTCAGCGGTGAGGAAAAATATAAACAGATCGCAAGGAAAAAACAGATTGTGAGATCCATGGCACCGTACATCGTTAATCACAGAATGTATCTATATGGCGAAAACAATGGAAGTCTTCTGCCGGATATTCAGCATGGATTTTGTTATATAAACAATGACGAACTGAACAATTATTACGATGAAAACACCGGTTTAAATCCCGAAGGAGATGGTGTCTATTGATAGAAATAAACGGAAGCCTTGTTCTGTCTTACACCAACTGCAAAAGGGAAGCCTGGCTTATGTCACGCAGAATGATACCCGAACAGGATGGGACACTCATGACACTTGGCAGGATTCTGCACGAAAATTCATACGACTATCATGGGGAAAAAGACATTCAGATCGAAAACATAAAACTCGATTTGGTTGAGGAAAAACGAGGAAAAACAATTGTCAGTGAAATTAAAAAATCGAGATACTCTCTTGACGGGGCAAAATACCAGTTACTGTATTACCTGTACAGATTAAAACAGCTTGGAATAGAAGCAGAAGGACAACTTCTCGTTCCTGTTGAAAAAAAGAAAATAGAAATATCTCTCGATACAGAATCGGAAGAAAAAATCAAAAACATCTGTGAAGAAATACAGCAAATTGTAGATGGACAGATACCTGAAATTGACAGAAATCAAACGAGCTGTAAAAGTTGTGCTTACTATACTTATTGCTGGGTGTGATTATATGAAAAGATCTTTATACCTTTTCACATCTGGAAAACTGGTGCGAAAAGACAACACTATAATGTTTGAAAAAGAGGATGGAAAAAAAGTACATCTTCCCATTGAACAGACCGATTCAATACATATTTTCGGAGAGCTTGACATTAACAAAAGGATTCTTGAATTCTTCACACAAAAACAGATACCTGTACATTTTTTCAACAGATACGACTATTACATGGGAACGTATTATCCAAGAGAACACCTGAATTCCGGGTATTTACTGCTTGAACAGGTGAAATTCTACACAGACGAAACAAAAAGGCTGCAGCTCGCTAAAATATTCGTTAAAGGTTCAATGGATAACATGCTTGAAGTTCTCAAATATTACAACAGAAGAGGGAAAGAACTTGAAGATGATTTAGAATTACTGAACGAATTTAAAACAAAACTCGAACACACAAAAACCATAAACGAAACGATGGCGATAGAAGGTAATTTCAGGGAATCATACTACAAATGCTTTGACAAAATAATAAACAACGTATCATTCGAATTCGTATCCAGGACACGCAGGCCCCCTCTTAACAGGCTAAATGCTTTAATTTCATTCGGGAACAGCATGCTGTACACAACTGTATTGAGCCACATATACCGAACACATCTGGATCCGAGAATAGGTTATCTGCATACTACTAATTTCAGGAGTTTTTCACTGAATCTCGATGTGGCAGAAATATTCAAACCACTGATGATAGACAGGCTGATATTTTCACTCATAAATAAGAAACAGATACAGTCAAAACATTTCTCAAACCATCTTGAAGGAATTTATCTCAACGATAAGGGAAAAGAAATATTCGTTCGTGAGTACGATAACAAACTTAAAGCCACGCTTAAACATCCAACACTTAAAAGAAACGTATCCTACTCGTACCTCATAAGGCTTGAACTTTATAAAATTGAAAAACACATATCTCAGGAAAAAGAATATGTACCCTGGAAGTGATTACGTATGTTTGTGATAGTGGTTTACGACATAGGAGAAAAACGTGTTAACAAAGTACTCAAAATCTGCAGACAATATCTCGATTGGGTTCAGAACTCGGTACTTGAGGGAGAAATGACAACGGCTTCCCTCGAAAACATGAAAAACAAAATCGGAAAAGTCATAGATAAAGATGAAGACTCGGTAAGAATATACAAACTCAGAACAAAAAACAGCCTCAAAATGGACTTGATGGGTGTGGACAAAAAAATGGTCTACGATGATGGAATTATCTGACATGTTTCAAATTTCCGATGGCAAAAACCAAAATCAATATGAATTCAGTAATGTAGTGATTTTTATATTAACTATAAGTGATTGGAATTGTCGCAAGAAAACCAGTAAATAAGAATAGAAATAAGTAATAATAACTTGGGACTGTACCGATTTTTTGGGACCGTACCATGTTATTATGTACGTTCTTTCGTAAATAATATGTATGTATAAACCAGACTTTTTGCATTACAGGCACAGACCCTAATATTACGATCCCCTTGTACTATACATGTAAGAAATTGAATTTGAACAGTTGAGAAAGACAAAAAAATTAAGCAGGCATTTCCATTTTTAAACAATTTTCCATGTGTTATAAAAAAGAATCCACTCAAAAAAAGTGTATAATAATTATGGAATTTTAATAAAAATGGGCGTTTTATTATCGTGTTTTTTAAAATTCAAATTAAATTAAAACCAGATACAAATATCATGTAATTCGCATTTTTATTTAACCTGTAATTTATCATTATAGTTTCAAGTGGTCATCCAGAACGAAGTGAAGGATCCCGGGTTTCTGTTTTATTACTCTGTAACATAAAAAATATGAAACTTCAGCGTGCTAAAACACAAGCACGTCGCACTACAATACAAGTACTCCCAGTAGAATGACAAACTTCGGTTCTCATGATGATTTTAGTATTTTTTGCATTTATTGGACGGTCTAAGTATAAATAGATGCCAATTAGGCTTAATGATATTTTTTACTCTTTATTTTGAAATTCATCCATAAAAACGCTTTTTATTCTTCTTTTTATTTTTTTTAAAGTTTCCGGTGTTAATTTCATAATCTTCATTATTCTCTCATCCGTTACACCAAGCTCTATCAGTCCGGTAACTGCTCTTACTTTATATTCATATGTTTTTTCATTTTTGTCAAGCATCTTATCAAACTCCCTTTATTTTGAGTTCCTTTTAATCAACAAACACTCATCATAATTTAGTTCACAGATATATTCCATGACATTTTATAATTCATGAATCTTTCATTCATGAAAAGCCTTCTTTTGAAATTAAACTCGTCATAATTGTCGTAATAAACCCTATGAGAAGGGATAATGAGTGGTAAAGGATTAGAATAAACTGCCATTACAATTTCGGAGATATTGTCTGTCTTATGTATAGAAATAGCTATATCTTCAAATGTCCTAAAATTCCCATAAGATATTTTGTTTATTTCTTTCCAGACAGCGAGTTGAAGTTCATTTCCTTTTGGGTTAATATTCAAATTAAATTTATATCTACTTCCATCGAAATACTCATTAATCTGTTTTACAGCGTCTTTGAAGAACGAATCATTCTTAAACCAGGTATGTTTTATACAAAAATTATAATTCCATTTACAGTCACGAAAAAAAAGTTCAGCTAAACCATTTTCATCACCTGCTATAAAAATCTCACCATATTTACAGTCAAAATTAGTATAAAAAATAATTATCACCAACCTTTTTAAATGAACAACTGACAAATCTGTCATTTACTAAGTATAAGAACTATTTATATGTATCACTCGAAATATTTCTTCTGAACTTATACTTAATAACTTTATAAAAGAGATATCAGAAAATGCAATAAAAATATTCATTTGGTTTCTGTAGGGATTTATAAAGAATTATTTTTTCATATAATGCAAGATAATTTGATAATATACTTACTTGTTAATTCTAATCTCTTGGGAAAAGGTCATCTACTGTTGTGTTAAGTGCGCTGGCTATTTTTCTGGCTGTAGTAATAGTGGGGACTCTGGTACCATTTTCCAAATTAGTTATATGGGTTTGTGAAACACCGGATAGCTTTGCTAATTCACGCTGTGATAAACTCATCTTTTTTCTTATAATACGTATTTTATTATACATAGAATCAACTCCATTGTATTATTGATTCTTATTAGAAGTATATACTATACCCTATTAAGAATCAATTAATTATAAATATAAATTCGATTAAGAATAAATATAAATATTAATAAAAATATGCTATTATCCAGAAGGTGATTACTATGAGGTTCAGTGAAAGGCTAAAAGAACTGAGGACAAAAAAAGGATATTCTCAACACAAATTAGCAAAAGAATCAGGAGTGCCACAGACGAGTATTAATTTTTATGAATCTGATAAAAGGCAGCCAACTGTTGATGTGCTTATCAAGTTGTGTAAATATTTTAATGTATCTTCTGATTACCTAATAGGTTTGGTTGATGAACCTTTTGGAGATATATCACCTGAACTTAAAAAACGTCTTACAAAACTAGAAACATTGGAATCTGAAAATTACTCCTTAAAAGAAAAAATTCAAAAAGCTATAAAAGAACTATATTAATAGCAACTTTTAAAATATTTTAATGACTTTAATTGTTTTTTCCTTGCAATTTTAAATTACATAATAAAAACAAAAAGTGTATAATAATTACGGGTAATTAAAAGTTTTAATTTATTTCATGATCGAATATTATAAATTCGTTATATATGAAAATATAATTTAATATGAAATTGTTCAAGTGAGATATAAAATTAATATTTTATATTAGCTGAATTTTATTCCCGATAATTTATGAGGCAAAATTTTTACTACCTTTCATGATAAAAAAACAGCTTATTCTTAAATTAAATAATGTTTTTTATGGAGGAATTCTATGCGTCTAAAAATAGTTTTGGAATGTGCTTCGGATATCAAACTCCCAAGAGATTATAATTATATTCTTCAATCTTCAATATATAAATTCATGGAAGAAAGAATACCAAATCTTCATTCGTTGGGAATGGAGATAAACAACAGGAAATTAAGGCCATTCGTTCTGTCTAAAATTTATGGAAAATACGATGTCGTAAACGGTGGCATATGTTTTAAATCACCCATTTCAATATACATAGCTTCACCTGTTGACGAGATAATAAAAGGAATAGGAAATCAGTATTTCAACGATACCTGCATGAAACTTCTGGATTATGAATTGAAACCGGTGGAAATATCGGTGTTGAATCCTAAAATAGAAAAAGACAGTATAAGGGTGAAAACACTTTCGCCAATAACTGTACGTTCTACGCTTGAAACAAAAGACGGCAAGAAAAAAAGCTACTTTTATAATCCGTATGAAAAAGATTTTCAGCAGCAGATAAAAGAAAACCTTATAAGAAAATACAAATCACTTGGAAATGAAGTTACTGAAGAAGAATTCAATTTCAGGACTATCGGAACGGCAAAACAGAGAATATCCAAATACAAAGGATTTGTAATCGTTGCCTGGGATGGAACATTTGAAATGTCAGGAAACAAAGAACTTCTAAACCTCGCATTCAATTGGGGACTTGGTTCAAGAAACGCCCAGGGATTCGGGATGATAACTGAACAATTAAATAAAAAATAGGAGGTTGAAATGGCTTATAGATTAATATTATTAATCGGGAATAATCCTTTGCCGAATTATGTTGTTGCAAAATATTTTTTAGAAACAAAAAGAGAACTGTATTTGTACTTAATTAGTTCAGAAGAAACAAAAAAATACTCTGAAGAAATTGTGAAATGTTTAAAATCAGATATTTCAAATAAAGAAAATTACAATCTTTACGAGAAATATATTTGTTTAGAAGACTGTGATGATTCCAAATCAATTAAAAATGACATCCAAAAACAACTTAAAGATTGTTTTAATGATAATGACGAAATCAATTTGAATTATACCGGTGGAACTAAAGCCATGGCAGTGCATGTATATGCTACCATTAAAGAATTATTCTCAAACAGTAATTTAGATTTTTCTTATATAAGTGCGAGAGATAACTCTCTCAAATATGATTTAGATGAGTCAAAAAATATTCCTATATCAGATAAAATTAACGTTATTTTAGAAACTTTAATTAAGTTACATGGATATGAAAAAGGTTCAGAGGATAGGGGAAATATTTATCAAGCACCATTAAAAGAAATTAAGGAACTAATTAAAAATAACTATTCGAAAGAATATTTGCACTGGGTTAAAGATTTTATAGATAAAAATTACCGCAATGAAAAAGGGTTCAAGCTTACGAAAAAAGATTTTGATTCATTCAATGATAATTACCAAAAGATAGAAAATGATCATAATGATAATCTAAAAAATTATCACTGGTTAGGTAATTTATTGAAAGAAATTCCGAACGATGTTTCACTTATAGAAAATGGTGAATTACTCAATCCATATGAATTAAAAAATAATTCATATGTAGAGAAAAGATTAAAAAACACCTTGAAATTTCTTAATGGGATATGGTTGGAAGATTATGTTTATGAAATTATTAATTCTCAAAATAAAAAAGCTGATATCCAAAAAGGGTCGAAAATAAAAAAACCTTTAAGACTGGATGATTTTGAATTGGATGTAATTATAGTCAATTCATATATAACTACTTTGATTTCTTGTACGACCGATAAAACTACTCATTTATGTAAACTAAAAGGTTTCGAAGCACTTCACAGAGTATCAGAAATTGGCGGCGATGAGGGAAAAGTAATTCTCATAACAGCCCTTGATAATGAACAAAGAGATAAACTTCAAGATGATTTGAACAAAATTGCAAACTTAAAAGAAGATAAACTATTGGTTTTGGGAATAGAAGACTGGGAAGAAAAAATCATAGTCGATAAAATAAACAGATTTGTTTTTATTTAAACAAGGAGGAATACAATGCAAAATATTTATGGACTGCTTATAGACACAGTTTCTATTCAAAAATACATTTACAGCAGTAATAAATTGAAAGAAAATATTGGTGCCTCATTCATAGTTGAAGATATTTATATAGGGCTTATGAAAAAAAGTCTTATTGAGGTATTTGGTAGAGATTATCCCCTCGATGCGTGGTATTCAGATAAAAATTACAGTTTTCAGATGCAAAATAATGCTTCATTAGAGTTTGAAGTTGGTTATATAGGTGGTGGTAACGCCTTACTATTTTTTAAAGAAGAAGCAAAATTGAAACACTTTACAAGGGATTGGACAAGAAATTTGCTTGTGGGATATCCAGGTATAAATACAGCCATGGCTTGTAAAGAATATTCAATTGAAAACGATGATTTCAAGAAATACTTAGATGCTATGTTTGAGATGTTGCGAAAAAATAAGAACGAAAATCTTTTGAATACCGTTGTGAATAAAATGAATATATCTGCTGACTGTAAACTTTCTGATTATGCAGCAGAAGTTGTCTACCATGATAGTGAAGGATCCTCATTTATATCAAAATTATCCAAAGTAAAATTAGAAAAAGCTGATGACTCAAAAATGAAAATAAAAGAAATGTGCTTATTAAAGGAAAGTAAGTGGGAATTCACAAATAAAATAAATGAACTATGGCAAAAAGAGGGGGAAAATTACGTTGCCTTAGTGCACATAGATGGAAACAATATGGGAACAAAATTTCAAGAATGTAAAAGTTTGAAAGACATTCGAAAATTATCACACGATATTTACACGATAACACAAAACTCTTTCAAAAAATTAATTAATTACGTTATAGAGAAATCTGATATGCTTATAAATACAAATCATTTTGATGATGAAAAAACAAGAATGAATAAAGATAATAAAATCCCGCTACCTATACGTTCGATTGTAATTGGTGGAGACGATATCACATTCATATGTAATGCAAAACTTGGCATGCACCTTGCAGAAAAATTTATTGATAGCTGGATTTCAGATGATGAATCTTACCCAGATTTATCTGCGTGTGCTGGAATTGCAATTATAAAATCAAAATACCCATTCTACCGAGCCTATCATCTTTGTGAAAATCTTTGTTCAGAGGCAAAAAAACACGCACGAAAAAATAGTGAACTGATCCCAAATTCCAACTGGCTCAACTATTATATATTACAAAATGCTACTTCAAAAGATATCGAAGAATTTAAAACATCACATTTTGGTCCATATTTATTAGATGATAAAAATGAAGATTGTCAAATAAAAAAATTCAAGATGGGTATGAATCAGTTTAGGAAATGGCCTAAATCAAAAATGATGCTTCTTAAAAACTTTTTACAAGAAAGAAGTGATGTTGAAGAAAAATTAGAAGAGTTAAAAATCCAGGGATGGGAATTACCAAAAATAGAGTATAAGACAAATTATACTCAAAAGGGGTGGCGGAATAATAAAACCCCGTATCTTGATATGATTGAATTTATAGATTTTTATCCTCAAGAACTTATAGATAATACCGAGGAGGAAAAATAATATGAAGATATTACGAATAGAAATTAAAAACTTATCTCCATTGGTATTGTCATCCGGAAGTGGTGTGGGAACTTTAATAGACACAGATATCGAATGGGATTATAACGAGCTTCCTGTGTTTTCAGGAAGAAGATTAAAAGGTTTACTAAAAGAAAGTGCAATGGAAGTACAAGAATTCTTTGAACAATCGAAATTAAACAAATCATTCGAAATCAGTAAAGTTGGAGATTTGTTTGGAGTTCAAGGTGGGTATAAAGAAAGCAAATTAAAATTTTATAATCTTTCTTTGAAAGATATTTCAAACATATCTGATTATTTAGAATATCTTAAAAATGAGTACAAAAATATTTTTAATGTGGAAATAATAAAAAATTCTATCACGCAAATCAGGCAACAAACTGCTATTGATGAGAATGGAATTGAAAAAAAAGGTTCTTTAAGAACTATCAGAGCTTTAAATCCTAACTTCACATTTTCTGGGGAAGTTATTCTTTTGGACGAAAGTCAGAAAAATCAAAACTTACTGGCTCTAGCCTGTCAAAATTTAAAACATGCCGGGTTAAATAGAAATAGGGGATATGGAGAAGTTTTAGTAAAACTTTTTGATGATAACAATGAATTAACCAAAAGTGTGGTAGAGAAACTAGAAAAGGTGGTTAAATAATGTTTGAAATCAAATATAAAATAAAAACAAAATCACCAGTAGTGATATTAACCAACACGCCGGATCAAAATACAGCATCAACGTTAGATTATATCCCAGGTTATGTACTAATTGGCGCATTGGCAAATATCTATATGAGAAATGAAAATTTTAACAAAGAACTGCATAAAGATGAATTGTTTTACGACATGTTTTTGAATGATAAAATAGCCTTTTCAAATGGGTATATATCTGAAATAATAAACGAAAGAGAATATGATTTTCAACCACTATCCTTTTTCATTCAGACAGACAAAAATAAAGAAAAATATGGTTTTTTTCCGCTTATGAACTTACAAGACAGAAAAAGTATCCAAGACGTCTCGGGAGGATATGGAATTATCGAAAAGATTGATGATGATGAATTTTTATACAAAACTACTATAAAGAAAAATTATAACTTCCATATTGTAAGAGAAGATCGAATTTGTGGTTTTTCAAAAGATGACGGAATATTTCAATATGAATTCATCGAAGAAAACCAAGTGTTTAATGGAAGTATAAAAGGTGAGAAAACCACATTAGATAAATTCTTTAAATATTTTAAAAATACAAAACTACTATTCATTGGAAAGTCTAAAAACACTCAATACGGACTGTGTGAAATTAAATTTTCTGTTCCTAAAGCGATATCAAATGATAGGGAATTAGAAGATATAGTTCATTTCACTTTCAATTCAAATGCTATATTCATAAATAAATATGGATATACTGATAATTCAATAAAAAATATAAAAGAATATCTAAATCAATACTTTTGCGAAAATTCATATGAAATAACAAATACAATTTTTAGAACTGAATTAATTGAAAACTATTCCTCTATAAAGCAATCTAAAAATTTAGTGAATACAATATCCAAAGGTTCATCATTCACCATCGAATTTAAAAAAAATATCGACGAAAACAAAATATTAAAATTGTTGGAAAACGGTATTGGTGAAAGAATCAATGAAGGTTTTGGAGAATTGAGAATAGTAGATTATAAAAACATTAATAAAAGCATACTGAAAGAAAAGGGGTCTCCAATTAAGCCACAAAAATTACCTGAACTTCTAAAACTAATTGTTGAGAAAGTCATATTTAAAAAAACTGAAGAACATATTAGAAAAAAAGCATTTGAGAAGGCAAATGAATTTTTCATAATACCAACAAACTCACAAATTGGAAAACTCGAAAAGTTTTTAAACGATTCAGAGGATATGAATAATTTCAGATCAAAAATTAAATCTTTAAGGGAAACATCTAAAGAACACCTTAATAACTGCAGAACAATTAACAAAACCCTTTTAGATCTTATTAATTCGGATATCAAAATAGAAACTATATATGGGACAGAAATCGTTAAAATGTGTAAAAAAGAAAGGATAGTAAATTTAGAAGAATATGAATTCAGATTTACAAAATTATATTTTTTAACAATATTTAAAAGAATGAGAAAGATCAATAAAAGTGAAAAAGAGGGGGAATGAATATGTATGAAAATAAAAACGAACAAATAACTTCAAAAATAGTAGTAAAAGGACTTTTACGAAACACATCCCCTTTAATAATAGGTACGGGAGATAAATATGAAGAAATGAACATTTTAATACAAAGAAACCATAAAGGCAATCCCTTTATTCCGGGAACAACACTTGCAGGGGTATTGAGGCATCATTTCATCGATTATTTTAAAAATGAGGAATTCGCAGATGATTTCGATGATTATTTCTGGGGTTATTCTAAGAAAGATGAAAAAAATAATCATAAAGGAGCTCAAAGTTCACTAATTGTAAGTGATGCTAGCTTGGAATCCGACATAGTCAGCGATAATAGTGTGGAATCAAAAATAACCAGCGATACAAATATGAAATCAGACCTTAAAATAGAAATCCGGGATGGAATCAGGATAGATAATAAGACGGGAATGGTAAAAAACAAAGGGAAATACGACTATGAAACACTTGCACCCGGATGTGAGTTTGAATTTAAGTTTGAACTGAATATAAGGGAAACATTTTGTAAAAACGGATTTGAAAAGATACTCAACACGTTATTAGACGAGTTGAAAAATAACAATATATCTTTGGGGTCCATGACTACGAAAGGTTTTGGAGAAATAGAGATAGTGAATTCTGATATATACAAATTTGATTTTTCAAAACCAAAAGATGTAATAAATTGGCTTAAATATGGTTACAGTCAAAATAAAAAAGATAATATAACTGAAGAAAAGTTTAAGAAAATTCAGAAAGATCTCATATTGGAAGCTCATTTCAGACTGAAAACATCTTTAATCATACGTGCATACAGTGGAGAACTTAAAGCACCAGATGCTTCCCATATACAAAGCAATGGTGCTTCGGTAATACCCGGTACATCTCTTAAAGGTGCTATAAGATCACGTGCTGTAAGAATTATAAATACTTTGAAAATTAAAGAACAATTTATAAAAGATCTCATGGGATTTGCAGATGATGAAAATAAGAGTGATGAGAAAATTAAAAGCCGTGTGATCATAAAAGAACATCGAATAAATAAAGATGATATTTTCTCGCTTGTTCAGAACAGAATAAAAATAGACAGATTCACCGGGGGAACTATAAAAACTGCTCTTTTTGACCTTATGCCTGTCTGGCCAAAAACTGACGAGGATGTTCTCGTACTTAACCTTCGTGTAAAAAACTGCAGTGAATCCGAAGCAGGTCTTATCATGCTTGTATTGAAAGATTTATGGGTGGGTGATTTGCCAATTGGTGGTGAAAAGAATGTTGGAAGAGGGGTTTTCTCAGGACATTCGGCAAAAATCAACTATTGCGGAAAAGAATATTCACTCTCACAGCAGGGAGAAAAACTTGAAATAGGCAGGAAAGATGAAATAGACGGGAAAGACGAAATGGAAAACTGGGTTAAGCAGCTTCTGAAAGTGGAGGTGGCATGAAATGAATGAATCCAAAAATATACATACTGAAATTCTGGAAAATGCAGATATTGAAAAAATAAAAGAAACAATTGAAAAATATTTTGATGATAACTATTTTCTGTTAATCGACAAGATAAATAAAATCATAGTAAATGCGAAAACTATTGACAAAATAGAAAATATGAAATATTTAAAAGAATTGAGGGTTTTCAACAAAGATAAAGAATTATTCTTTTTCTGGCGAATGAAAAAATTGAATTACAGATTCAGAAATGACACTGAAAATGAGTTAAATGAAGATTACTTTGAGAGTGAACAGTTTTTAAGGAATGATAAAAATAAAAAACTGAGAATGAGAAACTACATTAACTACAATGAATTGGGTCAGGCGTTTATCGAAGATTCGAGAATTGTAGAAATAATGGAGTGTGAATAATATGGAAATGGGAGTATTGACTATAAAAAACAAAGAAGTGTGGATTAAACATATTCTGAAGGGAGAATCCTTTTTTGTAACACACAACAATAATATCCAAATTGCTTACAACAACAAACCATGTAAATTCGAAATGGAAAAGGGCAAAGTAATAAAAGTAGAAATAAATGGAAAAGTAATATATAGTACGGAAGAAAAAAATGTAAGAAAGGATAGTAAGACTTATCATAATAACAGTAAAGACCAAGGAACTAAAGGTAATCAAAATAATAATAAAAGTGGACAGAAAAAAACTGCCAGAGCACCATATAATTTCATCCCGCTCAACGATAAAGTTGTGAAATCTGAATATGAAAAATGGGAAAGTATACCAGGATTTAACACCTATGACAATGGTAAATTCACAGGATTTATAGACTTGGAAATTGAAACTAAAACACCCATTTACATACGAGATATGAAACAAATTAAAGATATAGATAAAGAAGATTATCAGCCCTCCACTTTTTTCTTCAAAGAAAAAGAATACAGGATTCCTGGAAGTTCCTTGAGGGGATTAACAAGGTCTATGATGGAAATATTAAGTTTTGGGAATTTTGGTTTTTATGATGATAAATATCTATACTATAGAGGGATAGTTGATAAATGTAAACGTTTTGTAGAAGAATACAAAAAAAATATGTCTACACAAGACCCATCAAATAAAAAAAGTATTACATATAATTTTTTAGCAGGATACCTCATGAAAGAAGGATTTGAATATTTCATAATACCTGCAAAAACAGGAAATGATGGAAAGGCTTACAGGCAGCTAAAACTCAAAACAAGCAAAGAATTTGAATTCAAGCAGGATGAATCAACAGGAGAATACAGAGTATACGCAGGACATATGCCCGGTAAGGAAAATATATGGGTAATTAATCCTCCTGATTATAATACCCAAAAAATACCTATTCCTGAAAAAGATATAGACTCTTATATCAACGATGAAAATATGTTCAGAGATAAGAAAAAAGATGAAGATATAGATAAAAAAGACGGAGATCTTGTAAGACAGCTGGAAATTGGGAATAAAATTGTACCTTGTTTCTATGTTAAATGGAAAGATTCTAAAAGTTGTGACAGAGTAGCTTTTGGGCATACAGGTTATTTCAGATTGTCGTACAAAAAATCCGTTAAAGAGCATATACCCAAAATATTAACGGATGAAAAAATACTTGATATACCCGCAGCTATATTTGGGGATGAAAAACACCACGCAGGTAGGGTGTTTTTTGAAGATGCATTTTTAAGTAAAGAAATGAATGGAGAAAACATAAGCATGAAAGAAGTTACTCCACAGATTCTTTCTGGCCCTAAGCCAACCACATTCCAGCATTATCTTGAACAGCCAAATGGAAAGGATACCTGTTCAGAAAAACTGAATCATTGGAATAATGTATCCAATATAAGAGGAAACAAAATGTACTGGCATAAAAATGTTCAGAAAGAAAAAGAATTTGAAAAAGTTAATAGTAAGAATAATAATGAAAAAGTTACCACAAAAATGACACCTCTAAAATCGGGTACAAAATTCAATGGAAGAATAAGGTTCGAAAATCTATCTGAGATTGAACTTGGAGCGTTATTATTTGCGTTGGAATTGCCCGAAAAGCATTATCATAAAATTGGAATGGCAAAACCACTTGGTTTGGGATCAATTAAAATAACTCCGGAACTCATATTGACAGAAAGAAATGGAAAAGACAACAGATACGAAAAACTGTTCGATAATGACAACTGGTATCTTGCAGAAAGCAATTCAAATACCCAGGAATTCAAAAACAAATTTGAGGCATACATAAAAGAAAAAACAGGGAATAATGTCGATACAATATGGAATATACCGAGATTGAGACAACTTAAAATCATGCTGGATTGGAAGAATACTGAAATACCGGACTGGAAAGATAAAACAAGATATATGAATATAGGTAATAAAGACGAAAATGAATTTAATGCAAGGTGTGTCCTTCCACAACCTGATGAAGTAATAAAATAATACCGTTATCTATAAGGGAATGGAGTTTTCTGAAGGAAACACTCCAGAAATAAAAACATGTTTTTTCGTTTTTATTATGAAACTTCAATTTTTATGTATATTAAATTATTTCCGAACCAATATATAATATTATTTATCATTTTGCAATTTTTAATAGTAATTTGATTCGATTTTTGTACATAAAGAAGATATAGTAATTATTTAAACTGGAGGAAAAATGGAAAAAATATTTTGTGAATATTTAGATAAATCTGAAAATGATTTAAATAAAATTTATCTTTCTGCAATAGTTATATTTGATACAAATATAATTTTAGATTTATATTACTATGAAAAAACAAGGGAAAAATATTTTAAAATATTGAATGCATTAAAGGAAAAGAAAAGGTTATTTATGCCTTATCAAATTGGGAAAGAGTATTTTAAAAATAGAGAACGAATAGTAGAAGAAAGAATCACTAAATTAGAAGAAACTCGAAAAATAGTTCAAAATCTTAGAAATAAGACTATTAGTTCTTACAACATTTTTGATGATTTAGGAAAAGATAATGATTATTCATCATACATTCAAGAAAATATTTTAAGTAATATCGATTTAATTTTAAATGATATAAAATTAAAAATTAATAAGGAAGATAATTCTTCTGATAGTTATTTAAATATCCATAATGATATATATAATGCCAAAGAAATAATAAAAGAAAAACTTGATTTGCTAAAGGAAAAAGATTTTAATGATATCCCTGAAAAACTTTTGAAAAACAAATTTGACATAATAATAAATAATATTGCAAAATCAATAAGCAAACTTAAAAAGGAAAAGAATACTACTGAAGATACTATTTTTAAAAAATTGCTTAAAATATTTGATGGATTAGTTGGTAAAAAATTAAATCCAGATGATGAATATTATTTAATTAATAAAGGTTAAATAAGATATGAGAGGAGTATTCCCCCTGGATTTGCAGATGATAGAAAAGAAAATAATTCAGATCCATATGGTGATTTAATTATTTGGGAGCAAATTAAGTTATATAGTAAAAATGAAAATAAAAATATCATCTTCGTTACTAATGATTCTACAAAGGGGGATTGGTTTTCTAAAAGAGATAAAAAAGTTCATAAAGGTTTGATACAAGAGTTTTTTGATGAAACTAAAAATAGTATTTTAGTTTATAAATCAGATGAATTTTTAAATATTGTTAATAATCTGGATATAGAAGTAGATTTAAGCGATGAAGATATAACTAATTTAAACAAAGAAAAAATTAATTTAGATTTACAAAGTAAAAGTGAAATAGACATCGAAAAAGGAATTCTAGTTGGTCTATTATCTATTGCAGGCATAGCGTTAATAGGTTGTTTAATTAACAATTCAAAATAATCATTATAACAAATGATAGGAACATAAATTATAATTTTGGAAGAGTGGAATTAAATTCTTTAACTAAAATAAAGAAGAAAAATGAAAAATCAAAAACTAAATTAGTTATCGATGGGCACATGGATTATAAAAAAGAATTGGATTTTATAGGAGATATAGAAGTTATTAGTGGAAGAAGCTATAAAAATGATCAAAACACAAATAGAAACTCGAAACCGGGCGAAAATATAAATAATAATAGATTATGCTTTGTTCCTGGAACTATAATTGAAAATATAGACTCTGAAAAAATAAACTATGACTTTGATGGAACTATTAGTTATTTGAATAATTGACAAAGATTTAAAAAATTTGAAATATCTAAATTTTTATAAACATTAAAAACGAGCCAGATAAAAACCGTCGATATCCGATAAGTCTCAAAACCCGGGAGATCGACGGAACACTGAAATACTTTGTAAAGCACGTTAATTAATAAACATAAGCAATTTGGTATTTGAAAATCAGAATATTTCAGATTTGACAAAAAAACTGAAATCGTTATATAATCGATGTTGTAATGCGTTTTTATAGTACCTATAAGGGATTGAAACTAAGGTGTAACGACTTTAAAGCGGTTGAACCACTCCTGTTTTTATAGTACCTATAAGGGATTGAAACTAGATGGCTGATTATCTGGATATACTCGAAAACCAGAGTTTTTATAGTACCTATAAGGGATTGAAACTCCTTTGCACCAAGATACCCAATCCTTGCGCTTGCGTAAGTTTTTATAGTACCTATAAGGGATTGAAACTCGGGAAAAACAATGATCGTAAGCACCCTTTTATGAGTTTTTATAGTACCTATAAGGGATTGAAACCTACACGTGCATATTCGTGCGAATTTCCGGTTAATGTGTTTTTATAGTACCTATAAGGGATTGAAACAAACTTGTTTAGAAGAGTCAAAATACTTTATGAAGGGTTTTTATAGTACCTATAAGGGATTGAAACTGCGTTTGATGCATCTGTTAACTTTCAAAAAGGATTCGTTTTTATAGTACCTATAAGGGATTGAAACTTCTCCACATCAGGCTGTAAGGACTGTATACGTCCTGTTTTTATAGTACCTATAAGGGATTGAAACATTTCAAAGCATGTTCTTTCGCTGCCGCATGTCTCTTGTTTTTATAGTACCTATAAGGGATTGAAACTCTTGCGCTTCGCCTTGCAAAACAATTTTCGCTTCTGTGTTTTTATAGTACCTATAAGGGATTGAAACACACTTTGGAAGAAATTGAAATAATGTATAATACCGTTTTTATAGTACCTATAAGGGATTGAAACTCTGAATTTTGTACAATATGCTGAATCTTTTCGGCGGTTTTTATAGTACCTATAAGGGATTGAAACTCGCACCCGCAGTTTCAGGAAGCCCTTCCATGTTCAGTTTTTATAGTACCTATAAGGGATTGAAACTTGGGTTGAGATTTCCGGAAAAATATACATCCAGTGTGTTTTTATAGTACCTATAAGGGATTGAAACATAAAATGTGGCGTAGCCGTGTGCAAACTAAACCAGAGTTTTTATAGTACCTATAAGGGATTGAAACTCTTTTTCATGAAATTCCTCCTGCCAAAATGCATTTTGTTTTTATAGTACCTATAAGGGATTGAAACGGTTCTTCTTTTAAGAACCTGATTTTTTCCCCGTCAAAGTTTTTATAGTACCTATAAGGGATTGAAACTTATTTCCAACGGCACAGTAAGATATTCCCGGTAGTTGGTTTTTATAGTACCTATAAGGGATTGAAACTATGGAAGGAGTTTCTTTTCAGATTGAAAATGTATAAGTTTTTATAGTACCTATAAGGGATTGAAACGCCACTCGACGTATTGTGGGTCTGGGTATGTCTGGCCGTTTTTATAGTACCTATAAGGGATTGAAACGCCTCCTATTTCCGATGATGATTCATCGGTGTTTTTCGTTTTTATAGTACCTATAAGGGATTGAAACTAAGTCGTTTTTCGACAAGAATTTCAGCAATTTCTGGTTTTTATAGTACCTATAAGTGATTGGAGTTTTCGCAAGAAAATCTCCGGAAACGAAAATGGTTTCTATTTTCGTTATGAAACTTCTTACAAAAAACAAAGAAAATGAAACCCTGGATTCTTCGATGTACAAAAATCGTACATCTCTGAATGACAAATCGTAAGTACCTATAAGGGATTGAAACCCAGTAAAAGAACAATTATAGATATATATTATGAGTAAGTTTTTATAGTACCTATAAGGGATTGAAACAACGGAGGAAAGGATCCGAATAAATTTCGATTATTATGTTTTTATAGTACCTATAAGGGATTGAAACTGGTGCCATCAAGAAATTTAAGCCTGACATATACGTAAGGGTTTGTAGAATACCTATAAGGGATAGGAGTTTGACCGTAAGTCAATACTCCTGAAATAAAAATCGGGCTTTATTTTTATTATGAAACTTCGACTAAAAAAAGAAAACCCTGGATTCTTCGACGTACAGAATTCGTACATCTCTGAATGACAAAATGCAAGTACCTACAAGTAAGGTATTGGAGTTTTCGTAAGAAAATCTCCGGAAACGAAAATGGTTCTTATTTTCGTTATGAAGCCTGTTTAAAAATATATTTTTATTTTACGTAGCAAGCGAGGAAGCTTGCTACGAGGCAAGTTTGATTTTGTTGTTTTTGAGTCGGGAATTCAAAATTATTCAGTGTATAAAATCTGTGTATTATTGAAGAATAAAAAAAGTTTACGGGTACAGTCCCGAACGGTACAGTCCCCTTGATGTGAGTTACCTCTAACTCCATTATGAAATTATATCTTTTATTTTTATTATTGCTCTCGATTGATAAAAATGGTTAAATTATATTGTGTTTCTAATTATTATATCCATATATTCTTTAAACACATATACTCTATTTCTTTCTTTTCCAGTTGTTTCAGTCAATATTCCAACATCTACAAAATGTTTAATCAGATTATTTGCGGCATTATATGATAAATTAAAATCTTCTTCTATATTTTTCACCCTTATGTAAGGCTTATTGAATAGTGTTTTGAGTAAAAAGATTGAATATTTATTTTTTTGATCGCTTTCTAATATAATATTCTCATATCTTTCTTTTAATTCGATAATTGTTTTTGCTGTATTAATTCCTTCATTCGAAGTTTCTATAATACCTTTTAAGAAGAATTTTATCCATTTTTCCCAAGAACCCTTATTTCTTACTTCCATTAAATAATCATAATAATCAATTTTATTATACTTGAAATAATAACTCATATATAGAATCGGTTGTAAAAGTATATTTTTCCAACAAAGAAAAAAGGTTATAAGCAATCTGCCTAACCTCCCATTGCCATCCAAAAAAGGGTGAATTGTCTCAAATTGAGCATGGGCTAGACTTATTTTTATCAGAGGGGGGATTCTATCTTTTTTATGTAAGAAATTTTCCAGTTCGCCCATTTTTTCTGTAACTAAATTTGCAGGTGGAGGAACGAAAACAGCATCATTCAATGATGAATTTCCCGGTCCTATCCAATTTTGTGATTTCCTGAACTCCCCTGGAGACTTATTACCACCTCTAACACCACTTAAAAGTTTATTATGAATCTCTTTAAACAATCTTAATGATAATGGTAGTTCCTTTAACCTATCCAGGCCATAACGCATCGCATCTATATAATTGAATACTTCTTCCAAATCATCTTTGTTTTCCTTATATTTCAGATCAGATTCATATTCCAGAACACCTTCCATAGTAGCTTGTGTCCCTTCGATTTGTGAACTTAATAAAGCTTCTTTTCTAATAAAAATATAAATGAACCAAGTTGCATTAGGAATAACAGTAGTAACACCATCTAAACGCGCCATAGCTCTATCCGCCCTAGATAGTAATTCTCTTAATTCATCATCATATTCTATTTCAGGATCTGGTGGCAAAGGTTTTGGTATAAACGCTTTATATCCACTATTTTGCTGTATATAGCTTCCTGCTCTTTTTTTATAATCCAAACGATATCACTCCAAATTTCTTATTTCATTTTACTGAGATTATACAACATAAATCATTCCTTATTTCATTTTTGTGAGATAACAGCTCTGGATTATTTTCTTATTTCACTTTTATGAGATAAAACGAAGAAATTTATATTCCCTTTTTAGGTAGCTTTTACTTCGAATATTCACTCAGTAGAGATTCCAGGTTGTTACATTCTCGCATATCTTGAGAGTATACTATACTTCAAAACGCTGTCGACCTCTGATAAGTCTCAAAACCCGGGAGATCGACAGGAAGGTCAAAATCTTTATAATCACCAATAATTGACTTATACAATAAATTTGGTATTTGAAAATCAGAATATTTCAGATTTGACAAATAAACTGAAATCGTTATATAATCAGTGTTGTAATGCGTTTGTAGAATACCTATAAGGGATTGAAACAGCTCTGTGATTGCCTCGTTTAGTTTGTCATATCTTTCGTTTGTAGAATACCTATAAGGGATTGAAACTATCATACAATTAAGAATTGTCTCCAACACTATAAAATGTTTGTAGAATACCTATAAGGGATTGAAACCGTTTCAATGGGACATCTGCTAATCCATTGAACTCAAAGTTTGTAGAATACCTATAAGGGATTGAAACTTTCATCAAAGTTCAAGTTCTGAATTTTTACTCCACCGTTTGTAGAATACCTATAAGGGATTGAAACCGTCTACTACGTTGTATGGGTCTGCGGCAATTCTATGTTTGTAGAATACCTATAAGGGATTGAAACTACCCCCAACTGTCCTTAATGGTGCTATCGTTATTTCGTTTGTAGAATACCTATAAGGGATTGAAACGCTGTTTGCTCTTCTGTCAACTCAATCCCGATTTCTTGTTTGTAGAATACCTATAAGGGATTGAAACTTATATAGTTGATGGTAGAACAACCGAAACAGTTAAGTTTGTAGAATACCTATAAGGGATTGAAACTTATATAGTTGATGGTAGAACAACCGAAACAGTTAAGTTTGTAGAATACCTATAAGGGATTGAAACAATATCGCATAAAGAACGACAAGGAATTAGAATTTTTGTTTGTAGAATACCTATAAGGGATTGAAACTCCATAGTATCCCCTCCTTATAAAGGGATTATACCAGTTTGTAGAATACCTATAAGGGATTGAAACCTTGCACCTACCAAGACATCGCCAGAGTTTGCAACGGTTTGTAGAATACCTATAAGGGATTGAAACTCTGCTCTTCCAAAGCTATAACTTCTTTTTCTTTTCGTTTGTAGAATACCTATAAGGGATTGAAACTATTATTTTGTTACTTGACATTCTATAATATTTGTCGGTTTGTAGAATACCTATAAGGGATTGAAACAAGCGCCACACCACGAATTGTCCGAAACAATATCCGAGTTTGTAGAATACCTATAAGGGATTGAAACCTATATTTCTCTATATCTGCCAACATTTGTTCCATATCGTTTGTAGAATACCTATAAGGGATTGAAACCATCCTTTTTTCCACACAGAACACATGTTTTTTTATGTTTGTAGAATACCTATAAGGGATTGAAACTATGGAAACTATATACTAAGTCTAAAAAACTATCGATTGTTTGTAGAATACCTATAAGGGATTGAAACATTTTTTCTTCATCCTCTAACATCATCAGAATCATTTGTTTGTAGAATACCTATAAGGGATTGAAACTTACCAGATCGAACGCAGTGTGTCTCCATATACATCTGTTTGGAAAGTAACTATAAGGGATTGAAACTCTTTCATCATTGATATAAGATTCTCTGCATAATCCAGTTTGGAAAGTAACTATAAGGGATTGAAACGACCTCAAAAGAAGAGCCATGTTTTCTGTGGATACGTTTGGAAAGTAACTATAAGTGATTGGAGTTTGACTGTAAGTCAATACTCCTGAAATAAAAATCGGGCTTTATTTTTATTATGAAACCTGTCAAAAAAACTTGGATTATCATAACTATAAGTGATTGGAGTTTGACTGTAAGTCAATACTCCAGAAACGAAAATGGTTTCTATTTCGTTATGAAACTTCGACCCAAAAAAGAAAACCCGGGATTCTTCGACGTACAGAATTCGTACATCTCTGAATGACAAAACGTAAGACCCTATAAGGGATAGGAGTTTGATTGTAAGTCAATACTCCTGAAATAAAAACAATTTTTCGTTTTTATTATGAAACTTTGACCTAAAAAAGAAAAACGAGATTCTTCGATGAACAAAAACCGTACATCTCTGAATGACAAAGAATAAGTACCTATAAGGGATAGGAGTTTGGCTGCAAGTCAATACTCCAGAAATAAAAATCAGGCTTTATTTTTATTATGAAATCATTTAAAAATATTTTTTATTATGCGTAGCAAGCGAGGACGCATGCTACGAGGCAAGTTTGGGTTTGTTGTTTAAGTCGTGAATTCAAAGATTTTTCAGTGTATAAAATCTGTGTATTATTGAAGAATAAAAAAAGTTTACGGGTACAGTCCCGAACGGTACAGTCCCCTTGATGTTAGACCTATAATTGATTGGAGTTTGGCTGCAAGTCAATACTCCTGAAATAAAAATTGGTCTTTATTTTTATTATGAAGCATTGATAAAAAATAAGAGAAGAAAACCCTGGATTCTTCGACGTACAGAATTCGTACATCTCTGAATGACAAAATGCAAGTACCTACAAGTGATCGGAGTTTGGTTGCAAGTCAATACTCCAGAAATAAAAATTGGTCTTTATTTTTATTATGAAGCATTGATAAAAAATAAGAGAAGAAAACCCTAGATTCTTCGATGTACAGAATTCGTATGTAATTGAAGAATAAAAAGTTTACGGGTACAGTCCCCTTGACGTGAGTCGCCTGAAGTGATTCTCTTTATTTTTCTTCGCATAATATACAAAATAAATCAAATATTGACGGAAATAAATATGAGGTGTATATTAAATATATAAATTGTTATATATTCTTCCGGGCATGTGTTTTGAGTTTTGTGAAGAATGATTTATTTTCATGGAAAGGCAATGTTGTAAATTGTTGAAGTATATGTTTTTTGATTTCTATTTTCATTTGGTTTTACAAGTAGGCAACTGCAATATCAAATAATCAATGATTCCTGTGAGGTGATATTATGAACAGACAAAAGTTATTCGACGCAGTTCTTCAGTGTAAAAAAGATGGATACGATGAGGAGACCACAAAATCAATTATCTTTTCCAAATTTGGTGAAAAGGGTTTGGATGATGTTGAGCCGTTCATAAAACAGGTATATGACAGTGATTTTTCATTGTCTTTCGGATACGAGAAGCATGCTAAAAGTATAAAAATGATGCGGAATATAATAATACTGTCCACAATTATAGGTGTCGTTGCTATGATTTTGATTTATGTGTTTGTTGTCTATCTGCCAAATCAGCCAACTGAAGAGGATGAAAAGACGTCTATCGAATACATGAGTTGTTATAATATCAATTCAGAGAAAAAAATTGACTCTCAATATTCAAATTTCATATCTTATATCAAAGATAAATCTTTAATTTGATTGTTTTCTGATAATTCTATTCGAAGGAATATTTATTTTCAGAAATATATTAATATATAATTTTTTATGTTTTAAATGCAGATTATATATGACAAACAGATAGTTTTATTTTCATGTAAACTTATATTTTGTTCTTTGATTTTTATGAATTTTCTTTCTTTTTTTGTTTTATTATTGGTTTTGACTGCCTTTATTTAATTTGAAATCATCTAATAATACTGAATATTATCATAAATTATTATGTTGAAAGTAAGTGTTTTTTTACTTGTCTTGAAATATATTTATTTTGATCTTCAGGTATAATAAAAAAGTATAAAACAAAATAAACAGATTATTAAATTACTGAAATAATAATTCGCTTTTATTTGGAGGTATTTATGAAGATTTCTTCGAAATTATTTATAGGGTTTGGAATTATTATAGCTATACTTATGGTTTTCTGTTATATGACTTTCAGTTCGCTTAATACTATTGAAAAAAGCGGAGAAGAGATTCAGATTTCAGCCTTGAGTTCAGAAAATAATTTTACCTTGTACGACAATCTTGCTTCTTTTAACGATGATTTGTCAGCTCAATTTTCAAATGTTTTAAAAACAGGATATATTACGGATTTGGTAGAACTTACAAATTCTTTTAACCAATTCAGTTCTGAATTCGAAAAAATACAGGTTTTCGCTTCCGATACTACATCAGAGGAGATAAATACTCAGTTGGAATATCTTTATGAAGAGATGGAGGCAATTTTTTCATGGAGAACTGTAGAGCTGGATGTTTCCAGTGTTCTGACTGAAGCCAAGGACAAACTCACGGAATTACAGGATAGTGTAGACGATAATCAATGGGAAATAGATGAATTTTTCAGTGCATCTCCTGAAACCGTAGAACAAATTGTGAGTTTTATGACAAATATTGATTCGAAATATAAAAATACATCTATAGATGACAAGGTAAAGGAAGAAGTTGAAAGTAAAGTTGCTGAACAGGGAATAGACGATCTGTCACTTGCGGATATATGTTCGATATGGATGGCTAATGAAATATCGCAGGGATTAAGGTTGTCACAATTGGTTGAGGTAATAAAAAACACGTACGAAATTGCCAGAAATCCGTCAAGTGTTCCGGAACTTGGGGAAAGAAGCCTTAATTTGCTGCAAGAGGCAAAGAATGAGATAATAGGTATGAATTCGTTCGGATATTTTTTATCCAACGTTGTGGAAGAGAAAGTATTCGTAAAATCCATAGATGTTTTCTACGGAAAATTTGAGAATATGATTTCCTATGCAGATGAAATACGAAAATCTCAGATGGATATAGATCAGCAGGCATACATGCTTTCATATTTACAGGATGAAGTAGATAGTGCAAAGATAGAACAGCTCATGAGTGTTGAGAAAATTATGCTGACTATAATACCAAAGATTGACGATGAGATAAATGATATTCTGAAAAACGCAAGAGAAAGTTCTAATGAGGTTTTTGAAAAGACGAGAAACATAAGCCTCAAGAACAAGAGTACTATCGCAGAATTAAAACAGTTGTTAAGTGTTTCGGTTTTAGTAATTGTCGTTGTTAGTGTTTTTGTTGCAATGTGGAATATAATAAGCGTTAAAAAACCCATAAAGCAGCTCGTAAAATTATCCGAAAGGCTTGCACAGCTTGATATGACGGTGCAGTTTAAAGATAAATATAATAAAAGTGAAATCGGTGTGCTTTTCTCAAAATTTAAAGATATGGTGAGTTCTTTTATAGTAACTCTTAAAGATGTTGAAAACGCTTCTGAAAATCTTAGTGTTGAGGCTGAAACAATAGTATCAACCGTAGAAGAGACTTCAGCCGTATACGAGGAAGTTTCTGCAGGCATGAACAACATAAATGACAAATTGGCGGAATCTATGAAGAATCTTTCAGAAGTTTCCAGAAATGCCGAAACTTCGGCGAATGAGATAAATGGACTTGTTGAAAATGTTGAGGCAGTTATATCCGAATCAACACAGAAAATAGAGAAAACAATGGAAAAGAAGAATGAATTTGCACAGACTACGGAAAAAGTGGATCAGATTGGTAATGAAATAAGACAGAGTATAGGGCATACGCAGGAACTTAAGACTATAACAGCAGAAATTGAAAGTTTTGTAGAGCAGATAGTGGATATAGCTAGCCAGACAAATCTTCTTGCGCTGAATGCTTCGATAGAAGCTGCAAGAGCTGGTGAAGCCGGGAAGGGATTTTCGGTTGTTGCGGATGAAGTCAGAAAGCTTGCGGAAGAATCCAACACTACTGCCAGTCAGATAAAGGGAAAGATAAAGGGTATTTCACAGAAAATAGATCTGGTTGTTTCGAATTCTGAAAACAACAGTGTACAGGTTACTTCCCTTGTTGAAGAGATAAACAACATTTCCGACGGCGTTGAAGAGATAGCCAATTCTCTTGTATCCGTAGGAGATTCCATGAAGTACATAGAAGACCAGTTGCTTGATCAGAATCAGAAAGCAAGGAAACTTTCTGAGAATACGAATGAAATGGAAAATGAATTCGTAACTATCAGTGAAACTGTTTCCGATCAGACTGTTAATATAAGTGAAAGTGCAAGAAATACTCAGAATCTTTCTGAAACTGCTCAGAAACTCGTTGAGATATTCGATGCGCTGAAAGGAAATGTGGATAAATTCAAAATTTAAAATTCGACATAAATCAAAAAAGCGGGAATGAAAATCCCCGCTTTTTTTACGTTAAATGCATTTATTTTCTTCTGATTTCTATGTTTCCTACAGGCTGAAAATCTATCGTTATTTCACCTTCTGAAGTACCTTTGATTTTTATTTCCATCATATCTCCCTCTTTAGAAGGCATTTTTATTTTATGGAAAGTCAGCATTTTTTCATTGCCATCTTCTTCTTCTATAACCGAATCTCTGTATAAAAAATTAGAAGAATAGGAATATTGATTTAATCCTGATGTGAAAGTTACAGTACCGTTTTTTGATAAATATGGAAAAGTATCATCCTGAACAAGTTCGAAATTGATTGCATATTTCTGTCCGATAAGGAAATTATCAAAAGTATCCGTTATTGTAACTGTGGCATTCCATTCATTGATAGTATCAGTAATGTTTTCCGGTACCAAAGAAGTTCTCCTTAGCCACAGGTCGAAATCTGTCTTTTCAGTGTCGGAAATACCAGGACCTGTTTTTATCCAATCCAGTGCATAGAAATGAATAAGTGTGCTGTCTATAACCTCACCGTAAAAAACATAAATAAATTTTTCAAATCCAAACATCGGTTGTGTAAACGTCTGTTCGCGAGTGAAAATAACTTTATTTCCCTTTTCGTATTTAATGTTTTCTTTAAATGTAGAATATGGATCATAATTTTTTCCGGATTTTACTTTATAACCTTCTTTTGTTTTAGCTAAATGTAAATTAGGCGTTTGTGCCAGAAAAAATATTTTATCCATTTTATCAAGCGGGCATTCTGTCCAGAATCCAGATAAATCAACTGGTATGAATGCTTTGTAGTTAAAACAAGAAGTTAATGATAATATGATAAGAATAAGAAACAGAAATAAAAGTTTTTTCATTATTAGCCTCCTGGTTTTGATATTTGTTTAAAATTAAACTATATTAGCTGGATTTATTTTAACATATTTTTTGAATATATGTTTTATGACTAATAAAAAACTAAGATGCAATTAATAATGATTGCTTTATATCTGTTTGTAGACCGTCCAATAAATACCTGAATCTAAAATTATCGTAGAAACTCACTGATGTCATTCGGAATCGAACGCTTGTTTTTGTAACCATAGCGGAGTTTCACTTCGTGAAACTCCCAGAATGAAAAATTTTAATTTTCATCGGGAATATGGTTTGTAAGTGTTACAAATAGTAAAAATCAAAAAAATGAGATCCTTCCAACATACCATAAACCAGGTATGTTCTCTGGATGACAAACTGCAACATTAATAAAATAACTTTGGTTCTCTTTCATTTACAGTGAGTAAAATATATTAGATAAATGAAAGGTTAAGTATAAAACAAAAAACTAAAACCCGTGATTCTTCATTTCACCCTGAGATAAAAAAATCCCAGGGTTCATTCTGAATGACAATAGACGGTACAAAGCACAAAAATTTTCACAACTGGTCATCCAGAGGTAACACTGTTTTTTAGTGCGTTATGCGTTTGTATTTTAACGCACCGAAGGCAATCCCGCACTTGATTTTTGCGTAGCTAACACTCTTTACACACTATATCTGTAGGAGAACCATAACTTTATTGGACGGGCTAATCTGTTTATTTTAAATGAATGAGAAAATAAGATATTTTCAATCATAAAAAATACCGGATATAAATATCCGGTATTAAATTAAATTCTTAAATTATTTCCGAGTTTCTATTTAGCGTATTTTACTATTCTGTTCTTTCCTTCGGACTTGGCAGTATACATGGCATTATCAGCCTTTCGTATCATACTTTCTTCTGTTTCGACCGCACTGTAAGTTACAAGTCCCATGCTTATTGTTATATTGAACTCACCAAGTTGTGAATCGTTTTCTATTTCCTGTCGTATAATTTCAAGTATTCCATATGAATCATTTATATCCATATAAATAATGCCGGCGAATTCGTCTCCACCCCATCTGGCAAAAATAATTTCGGGCAGTTTTTCCTTAAAGATTTTAATTACTCTGAGAAGTATTTTGTCTCCCTGTAAATGACCGTATTTGTCATTTACCTTTTTAAATCCATCAAGGTCGAATATGAATACCGAAAAGTTATTCATATCATCAGAATTAATCAGAGATTTCAGTTTGATATCGAATCCCCTTCTGTTTAAAAGACCTGTAAGCGAATCTGTCTGTGCCAGGTCATGTAATTTCATCTGATGTTTGGATATAACCCTGAGTACTATGTAAATCACACTTAATGTAAGCAATATGTATATTAAAAACTCGTAACCCATCTGCTTCATAAAGGATTTTCTGAGAATGGATGTATCCTTTCGAACTATTAAAAACCAGTTTAAATCTTCTATATAGCGTACAATTATATAATCGCTGTCATCTTTTCCTGAGGAATCAAAAAAATGCAGTTCCGAATCTTTTTTCAACAAATCTGCCTTAAACTCTTTGTACAACGGTTCGTCGAATACGTTTCTTTCGAGTATGAAATCATCGGTGGAATGAACCTGAACAATTCCGTTTTCATCAAGCAGGAAAGCCTCAAGGTCATATTCATCCTCAAAACTTTCAAGCAGATTCTGTACATAATACATTTTGAGGCCAACTCCGGTGACTCCTATTACCTCTCCATTATCATCAAAGATTTTACAGTTGATAAAAAGTGTGAGAAGGTTATGATCAGCTTCGTCCTGATCGACATCCATATCGTAAATATAATCAGAATTAAGAAAATCGAAATACCAGCTGTCATGTTTATCTTTCTCAGAAACTATTTTATGAAGTCCGTTATAATGAAAGTATTTATTGCTCTCTTTGGAAATCAAAAAAGTAGAGTTATAATTGTATTTGCTTCGTATACCATTCAAGTATCTTATGATCTCCTCATCTGTCCTGTCTTTTTCGTTAAAAAGCCAATCTTTAACAAAAGAATCATTAGCCATTGTAAGGCTTACGAAAATAGGCTTGGTTAATTCATTGCTTATTTCAGAATAAATATTTGTTGAGGTTAATTTTGAAATATTCTGAATATCATCTTTTATAACCGCACTGTAAGAAAAGAAATTGATCATCACTATGGCTATGACTCCTGCAAGAATAACCATGGAAATCAGTAATCCAATCTGTCCTTTGTATTTCATAACACCATCCTCGAATTAAGCTGTTTTTATTAGCAGGAAAAAGTATTGCATCTATAATAATCTCATCCAGCGATTATAACAGAATAATGTCATCGTAAAATTTAATTATAATTAAAAAATGGAAAAAGACATTTAAGTGCTTTTTCCATTTTTGTAAGTTTATTCAGATGTGAAATAGCAGGAAAGTATAAAAGTAAGGATTAATTGCGAAGTAATTTGTCGATTTCTTCAATTTCTTTCTTACTTAAAGGCCCAAATTCCATAGCGCGGGCATTTTCTTCTACCTGTTTGATGTTCTTAAATCCCGGGATTGGAATGTTGTTGCCATGTCTGCCCCAATGCCAGGCCAGCGCTCCCTGTACCAGACTCCTTCCGTTGCTTGTCAGAATATCCCTCACGGTATCCATTTTTTTGAGGAAAACTTCATTAGGTTTTCCGTTTTTAAAATAAATCACCCAATCATGATCGGTTCCCCTCACTTCGCCGGAAGGAAGCTGAGAATTTATATTGTATTTACCTGTGAGTAATCCCATACCCAGAGGCATATTTGCTATGCTTGTCATTTCGTGTTTATCACATAAATCAAGGATTTTTGCATTGTAACTGAGTAAATTCATAGGATGCTGAATTACCGAAAGATTGGCATCATCTACGATGTTTTTAATACCCTCTATATCACCTGAACTCCAACCATAGCTTCTTATTTTTCCCTCTTTTACCAAGGTTTCAAGAGTATCTATTACTGTATGTATTTTTTCTTTCGCAACAGACCATGTATGTATTTGATAAATATCTATATAGTCGGTGTTGAGTCTCCTTAAGGAAGCTTCACAGGCTTTTCTTATGTAATCTGGTGAAGTGTTTTCTCCGGTTATTTCCTTTTTATTTTCATCATATGTAAAACCGAATTTCGTAGCTATAACAACATCCTTTCTCCTGCCGTTGAGAGCTTTTCCAAGGATTCTTTCACTATGGCCGGTTCCATAAACATCCGAGGTGTCGAATAATGTAACACCCATATCCACGGCCTTGTTTACGGCTTTTATGGATTCTTCATCGTTTGCGTTGCCATAGCCGTCAGGTTTTCCGTTAAGTTTGAAATTACCGCCTATTGCCCAGCACCCAAGTCCGAGAGGGCTGACCTTTATTTCAGTTTTTCCGATAATAAAATTTTGCATAAAAACACCTCCGTAATAATGATTTACATTATCCCTGTATTTTAGAAATGTATAATATTTGTATGAAAAAACATGTAGAATAATAAATATCCTTAATGAATTCTATTCAATATGAAATTTAATTATGTCTGGTTAAAAATGCTTGGTATTAGCAGATTTAATCCGGGTTATTCCTGATACCATCCCAGAATGTGTTGAAACAGGCTGTTAAATCTTTTTCCATATCTTTGTCCTCATAAAAACTGAGAGAAAGCATAAAACCTATCATCATATAGTAAAAGGCTATTCCGATTTCCTTTACACCACCTTCTTTTATATAACCTTTATCCATTCCCTCTTTGATTGAAGTGTTTATCTCACTTTCCATAACAGCTTCTGTTTCATGTGTGGTATCGTGAATTAAAGTTCTTAAGGATTCAGGGGGGAAATAATAAAACCTGTTCCAGAAATCTATATTTCTGTTATCTTTACAATAACTTATATATCCCCTGAAAATGGTTTCTAGTTTTTTTTCTGCGCTCAATCCATTCAATGTCTCAAAAAATTCGTTTAAAAAATTGGAATGTTCTTCGACTATAGAACTGAAAACGGCCTGGAATATTTCTTCTTTTCCTTTGTAATGCGAATAAATGGATGCTTTTCGTATACCAACCGCTGTTGCGATATCTGACATGCTAGTTCCTTCATATCCTTTTTGGGCAAACAATTCCAGAGAATTCTTTATAATCTTCGTTTTCGTATCCATAATCCCCTACCTACCTTTCGGTAGTTATTATACTCTTTATCATTTTAAAAAGTCAAGTGCTTTTTATGGAAAAATATAAACCGAAATATTTAAACTGATTGTGAATATGTGGCAATTTATTTGAAATATACGAGTATTATAATAACTCGAATCGATATATATCTATTCGATGTATATTGATAATGAATTTATATATGGAGCTGGTATTATTTTAGAATTTGCCATACTGGGATTTCTCATGCAGAAAGACATGCATGGTTATGAGTTGAAAAAATGCATATCAATGCTTACAGGGCATTATAAACCTTTAAGCGACGGCGCTCTTTATCCAGCAATAAAAAGATTGGTGAACAGAGGGATGATAGAGGAGCGTATGGAGAAAGGAAAAGCGGGTGCACCCCGTAAAATACTGGAGCTGACTGAAAATGGCCACGAAAGGTTTTTGGAAAGATTGAGGCATCCTGGTGAGACAGACATTTCTGACAGGAACAGACTTTTTACTTTTATGGCATTTTTCAGTTATTTATCTACTCTTGAACAAATATCGATATTGGAGCGTCGAGTTAGTTTTATAGACGGTGGCAAGAGTTTTTTTACAGATGAATCGGGTAATCCGGTTAAAATAAGAGAAGAGGAAGATATATTCAGAAGGGGAATGCTTAAAATCGCCCGTGAAACTAATATAGCTGAGAAAAAATGGTTGCTGGATACAATATCGGAATTGAAAAATCTCACATAAATCTTCAAAATTTTTTACTATTCGGAGGATACTATGTACTTAAAAATCAAAGATATCAATGTTTATTATGAAGAAATCGGAAACGGAATTCCGGTTATCATGCTTCATGGATATACACCCGATCACAGGCTGATGTCCGGGTGTATGGAATCTGTTTTTGAAAAGATGAACGGCAATTACAGAAGAATTTACTTTGATCTTCCCGGAATGGGAAAGACAAAAGTTACTGACAGCGTTAGAAACTCAGATGATATGCTGAATATCGTAATTGAATTCATAGAAGAAACGGTTAAGGAAGAAAAATTCATACTTGTGGGTGAGTCCTATGGCGGCTATCTGGCCAGGGGTGTTACCCTCAGAAAAAGAGAACAGATTCTTGGAATTTCATTGATTTGCCCACTTATAGTTCCCGATAATGAAAGCAGGGATTTACCGGAAAAAATCGTGCTTGATAGAGATGAACAGATGCTTGAATCCCTTAACAGGAAAGAGAAATATATGCTTGATTTATCCGGTTCCGCAGTTTACAGCAGAAAAGTATGGGAAGATTTCAGGAAAAATATTCTTCCAGCGCTGGAAATAGTTGATAGGAAATTTATAAACGAATTTTCTGCGAATGGTTATTCTTTTTCTTTTGATGTTGATGATGTGGAAAAACCATATGAATTTCCCGGATTGTTTTTAGCTGGCAGACAGGATTCTGTTGTGGGGTACAGAGATATGTGGAATGTTCTGGAAAATTATCCGAGAGCATCTTTTATAGTTCTGGATAAAGCCGGACACAATATTCAAAGCGAGCAGAATGAGTTGTTTGAAGAAACCATGAAAGAATGGTTTACCAGAATTGATGATTATTCAGGAAAATTTTAATTTGTAACCAGATTTAAAAACATAAAACAGGATTTTCTGTTATCCTGTTTTATGTTTTTTTATCAGAGAGAATAAAATATATTGCAGCGAAAATCATTTTTTTTCGTAAAAATAGAAATGATTACAGCAATCGTCACCTTGCATAAGAGTTTTGGTTCTCTTCATTTTAATTTCACTGTTAAAACCTTCATTTATGTAATAATCACTTTTACAGTAAAGTTCATAACCGATTTTTTTAGATCCGCCTTTTTCTGATATTTCCACCAGGGGACATTTTGTACAGGTTATTTGAACTCCTTCATCTTTCTTTTCAATTGAATAATCCCATCCCTGTTCGGATCCCATGTTTTTCCAGAGACATTCTATCAGGTCGGGAATATCGTTGCTGTGCCTGCCTTCTGCTATTTCTCTCCATTCTTTTATCGTTTCTTTTTTATTATCTTCATTCAAAACTTCAAGAACATGCTCGCCAAATTCATCATACATGAGTTTTATAAGTTTTATTTTATCCTGACTGCTTTTTTTCCAGTATTTCAGGAGTTGATTTTTACATTCTTCAGGCATAAATTCCTCCAGTAAAAAAGGGGAAATTAATTCCCCTTTCTGATTTTATATTTAACTTTCTGTTTTTTCGCTATTTTCTTCAGGCTTTAAAACATTTTCTGGAGTATTCTCTTTTTTCTGAACGGTTCCAAGGAATTTCGGAAGATCCATTCCCGCCATATCGAACATTTCATTCAGTGGAGGAACGGATTTCATTATTCCGGACAGGAAATTTGCAGTGGTTGGTGTCCCGTTTTTTCCACCCATACTGTCCCAAACTGTGATTTTGTCGAATTTGATATTCTTAATGGCTTCTACCTGAGTGGACACAAGTTTTTCCATCTTATCGGCAAGCAACAGCCTTACCGCATCGTTTGCCTCTCCACCTGCTGCGTTTACAAGATCTTTGAAACCTTTTGCCTGTTTGCTGAGTATTTCTTCAATACCGCGTGCCTGAGCTTCCATTTTTGCGTATATTGCATCGGCTTCACCGCGTGCCTGTCTTCTTATCTTTTCAGCTTCGGCTTCAGCCTGTATTTCGACCTGTCTTTTTTCGATTTCAGCCATAACTATAATATCAGCTTCTTTGGTTGCTTTTTCCCTGCTTGCCCTGGCGAGCTCCGCTTCTTTTTCCGCGATATACGATTCTTCCAGAGCTTTTGCTGACTGCACTTTTTCCGCCGCCGTTGCCCTTCTCAGAGCTTCTGCTTCTTTTTCCCTTCTGGTGGCGTCGGAGTTTGCAACGGTAACTTTTGACATGTTTTCACCTTCAACAGCTGTTGCATTCGCCTGTGCCACGCTCACTCTCTGGTCTCTCTGGGCATTTGCTTCACCGATTGAACCGTCCTTGTTTTTCTCGGCGACACTTTTCTTGGCATCGTTGATAGCTTTTGCTGCTGCTTCCTTACCGAGGGCCTCTATGTAACCTGATTCATCGTTGATATCGGTTACATTTACGTTTATGAGTCTCAAACCGATTTTTTTAAGTTCGGTTTCAACGTTACTGGATACGGCAGAAAGGAATTTGTCCCTGTCATTGTTGATCTCTTCGATGTTCATGGTTGCCACCACAAGACGAAGCTGACCGAAAATAATGTCCTTTGCAAGTTCCTGTATTTCCTTTAAACCAAGCCCCAGAAGCCTTTCAGCTGCATTTTGCATTACACCTTCTTCAGTGGCAATACCAACAGTAAATCTTGATGGTACGTCAACACGTATGTTCTGATTACTCAATGCACTGGTCAGATTCACTTCAATGGAAATCGGAGTCAGATCCAGATATTCATAATGCTGGAAAATAGGCCAGATGAATGCTGCTCCACCATGAATACATTTTGCACTTTTGTTTCCGCCGGCCTGACTTTTTCCGACTTTACCGTAAATTACCAGGATTCTGTCGGAAGGGCATTTCCTGTATCTTGTAAGAACAGCTATAATAGTACCGAACACTAAAACTACAATTACTACGGCAAGTATCAAGCTTTCCAAAAAAATCACCCCTTATAATTTGCAACACTTATTGATTTTTTTTAACTTTGAGTATATGTCCATCAGTTATTCCAATAACTTTTACCAATGTGCCTGTGGAAATTTTCTCAACTTCATCGGTTATTGCTTCAGCTTCTATAAGCCTTTCCTGAACTGTAACCTGGATTTTTCCCCTTCCGTTTCCACTGGAAGGGATTGGAATATAGACTTCCCCTACTTTCCCCAACGCGTTTACCAGCACTATATTACCTTTTGACTGTAATTTGTTCAGTGAATAGAAGAGAACTCCGATTCCCACATCAGCAGCAATACCAGCTAATATTGACAAAACAAAAATAAGTATGGGATTCAAATTCATTCCGGAGAGAATGACACCAACCCATCCCATTACTGTAAAGAACGCGATGATTCCTCTAAGGGAAAAGAATTTGAAATCTGCTATGAATTTACCTGAACCGTCAATTGAATCTAAGTCGAAATCCCCATCCGTGTCCGGCGAAATGTCAATATCCGTATCGGCAGCATCGAAATCGCTGTCAGCCCCTCCACCGAGGGAAATGATCGACATTATAGTCTGTATCAGTAATAAAATCGTTGAGGGAATTGCAAAATAATAAAACAGATGCTGCAACTCGTTCATGCTTTCCCACCATTCTGCCATTTCCATCATCCTTTCAGATAATTGATTTTCCATATCCAGATATATGTCGAAAAATACATGTGAAATATTTCAACATAGTCTAATTATAGAAAGAAGATTTATCTTTGTTATATTATACCAAATAGAAATCAGGCAGCTGAATCAGTTGTAAGGCTTATAATGCTCTTTTTTCATGGAATATTCGTTGATAGAGATGATCAGGTCGTTTTCAAAAATGATTACGGATGAACCGAGAAAACCGGCCTGCTGACCTTCGAACATACATTCGAAATACCATTCAACAGTCATTACGGATTCATCTTCATCAAAATACAGGCTATCGATGTTCCATATCAGAACTTTGTTTTCGTTGTGATGCCATTCCCTGAACCATTTTTTACATGCCTGTTTATCTTCGTAAATCGGGCCATAGCATTCTTTAATAACTATTTCATCGTGAAGGGTTGACAGGAATAATTCCTCATCTTTATCCAACCATGCCTTGAAATACCTTTCAACAAGTTCTTTAGCAACTTCTCTAAGCATTGCCAATCACTCCTTTCAAAGTTTTTTCACTGCTATTACATCATTACCGTCCATTCTTCCAGTATCTGTAAATCCTATTTTCCTGTAAAAATTTTCCGGCCCTTTTTCAGTACGTATGTAAAAAACATATATGTTTTCATGGCCATCGGATTTAAGTTTTTCAAACATAATTTCCAGGGCTTTCTTTCCGTAACCTTTTCCCTGATGTTCGCTTCCTATCATTAATCTCCACAGATATACCGTCCAGATGTTTCCGTGACTATCCCTTTTTCCTTCGGGATTTATCCAGAACATAATAAAGCCGACTATTTTATCATCTATGTATATTGCCCTTTCCCATGCAAACTTATTATACCGCGCCTGAGCTATGGACATCGCATTTGATGCAACACATTTTTTATGTTCATCGGATAATGTATCTGATAATTTAATTACATTTCTAACTGTATCCGAGTTAATTTCCCTTAAAATTACTTTTTTTTCATTGTTCAAATTATTTCTCCATTTTATGTATTAAAGTTTTTTCTTTGCCACTACTTCATCGCCATCCATCTCACCGGTATCAATAAATCCAAGATTTTTGTAGAAATCCTTGGGTCCTTTTTCACATGGTACATAAGAAACATATAGATGTTCATGACCTTCAGATTTTAATTTATCGAACATTATTTCCAGCGCTTTTTTACCGTAACCTTTGCCCTGATATTCACCGCCTATCATGAACCTCCACAAATAGGCCGTGCATAATTCTCCATTTTCTTCAGGTTTTGCATCGGGATTTATCCAGAACATGATGAAACCGACTATTTCTTCATCTGCGTATATAGCCCTTTCCCATGCATACTGGTCGTATCTTGCCTGAGCAATGGATACCACATTTGGTGCAACACATTTTTTATGCTCCTCAGATAATGTGTCCGATAGCTTTATTACTTTTCTGACAGTTTCCGAATTAATTTCTTTTAAAGTTACTTTTTTTTCATTACTCATATTTTTCCTCCAGTTGATAACTTTTATCCAATAATCCTTTCCTTATAATCATTCTCATAATTTCTTTTATATTTAAAAGTGTAATTTTTCTCTCAAAGTATCTATATTTTGATCATACATTTTAATTATACCTTCCTTTTTGTAAAATGTTAATAGTATCTATTATTCTTCTTCGGATATTAATGTATGTTATAACTTTTTATAATATCCACATATACTGAATCATAATTTTATGTACTTAGATTAGAATCACAATTTTATTTAACAATAAGGGTGTATGATTAAAATTGAATACTCTTACATAAATCCACTTTTGAGGGTGCGATAATTTGAACGATAAAAAAGATAAGATGTCCTGGGTGAAAGTAATTATAATTTTAATATGTGTGATTTCTTCCTTTTATTTTCTGAATTTTCTGATAGATAAAATATTTATGGTTACTTCATGATATTTATTTAAAAATCCTTTCTATAAAGTCATTCAGTAAATTATAAAAAATTTCAGGATTAGTCCAGATTAAAGGATGACTTCCGTTATTCTCTACATGTATTGACGATTTATGTATTTCAGTGCCCATCCTTTTTACAATATCGAATAAATCTGTAAGTGAAGTATCATTTTTTGCGAAAGTCAGCAGAACTTCGCATTTTATTTCGGATAAATTTCCATCAAAAATATCTTCTTTAGCAGTGTAATGGCTCAGCATCTTTGTGTCTGAATACACTATTTTTTCCCAGTCTTCACCCTGCATGAATTTCCAGAAATTGACCTGGTCTTCAGTTTTGAGAATTCTGTCGTAAACAATTTTATTTTTATAATCTGTCTCTGTCAATTTATCCATGCAGCTGTCTGCAACCACTCCTATAAACATTTCTGGATAAAACATGGCACACATCAGCCCTATAATTCCCCCGCCGCTAACTCCTACGAGAATTGTTTTTTCAAGTTTCAAATGTTTTTTTAGCTCAGCTATCTGCCTTGCAGAGTTCTCAAACCAGGTTGAAGTCCATTCTGAAACCCTGTCTGATTTTCCCGTTCCCAGAAAATCGATGGAGATTACATGATATTTTTCTGAATACTTTTCCAGATCATTTATATGACCCATAGAGGATGCAGTGTTTCCAGGAAGAAAAATAATAGCATTTTCATTTTTTACCCCGGCTTCGATGTAGTGAATCTTATGATTTTCAAAATTAAAATAAGGCATCAGATCATTCCCTTGCAGCTGTTTTAAAAGTAAGTTTCTTTGGAAAGAAGTCAATGAAACACACAAGGATTCTATCATAAAAAACAAATCAATTCAAATCTGATCGGAATTTAAAGACTATCAAAAAGTTATCTTACGTTAAGAAATGTAAATAACTATCGATGAAAATTATATATATTCAGGTTTACAAATACATAATATAAATCGTATTCAGAATAGTGATATAATATGTAAATATATAGGTAAAATATTTAGCCGGTGATTTATTTTTATACAAATGTAAGCCCTGAAAGGGAGTATTATATGAAAAAAAAGGGATTCCTTCCTACTTTCATCACTCTTTTTATATTAATGCTTTTTATCATAATTTTTGTATACAGCGGCAAAAATGAAAAAATCACTCCAGAAGAGCCTGAACAGCTTACTTTCAGAATAACCTGGGAAAGTCACTCCGGTCGTGGTGACGCAATTCAGAAAATAATAAACAACTTCAATTCTGAAAATGAAAATATTAATGTTCAGATGATCGGTGGCGACGAAGATCATGAAGAAATAATATCCCTGCTTTCTACTGAAGCTTCATCCAATATTCTGGTTTTACCTTACAGAGAGCTTAAAAATCAAACTACACTTTCATATCTTTACCCCATAGGAAATTACATGCAGGATGAACTGAAATATTATTATCCGGAGATTTTAAAACTTGGAATGGATAAAAATGGTGTCGTGTACGGAATACCGTGGATTGGACATTCAATGTGCTTTATATACAATAAAAATATTATAGATGAACTTAATATTGACGTGGATTCGATCAGGGATTTTAATTCCTTTAAAAATGTACTTGCAGAAATAAAAAACAATTCGGAATATACCGGAATTGGACTGGTTGGGGCAGAGCATCATGACCTTTCATGGATGACGACTCAATTCATATATTCATTCGGAGGATCCCTTTATGATGAATCCGAAAACAGAATAAGTATAAATTCAACCGAAACCGAAATGGCCTTGGATTATTACGTAAATATTCTTTCACAATATGCCCAGACCGGATGGGAAGAAAACAACGGCGTTGATGTGATGGCAGAATTCCTGAAAGGGAATATGGCATTTGAAATACAGGGACCCTGGGGAATTACCGATATATGGAAAAATGGCAGGCCTTTCGATGTGGGTACCATTTCTTTCAGTCAATTGGGAGGTTTTTCTGAGACCGGGCCACTCATGCTGTGTGTGTCTGAAGCGGTTTTTGAACAGAAAAAAGAAGCGATTTTAAAATTTATGAAATATATGCTTGGTAAGGAAGCGCTTGAAGAGGTAATGCTGGGAGAATTCAGTCCAAAACATCAGGAATATTATCCATTCAGAGTTCCCGTAAGAAACGATATGGAGAATGGTGTTTTTTTCAGGACATATCCTGAATTTAAAGCGTTTACCGAAGGATTTGAAAACCCGAGCCTGGATATGCCTGTTCCCGAATGGACGGAAATCAGGGAGAAAATCTACATTCCTCAATTACATCAAGTAATAATCGGAGAATTGAGTATCGATGAATTTTTAGAAAATGTTGAAAAAAATGGAGAGAAACTGTTATCGGAAAAACCTGTGACCGGGGAGGAAGGAATATGAGATCGAGTATTCTTATTGTCGATGATTCTCCTGCGATTATTCATCTCGTTTCTGGTATTTTGGAGGATTATCATCTTATTTTCGCATTGGATGGAGAGGAAGCTCTGGAGAAAGTCAAAACCAACAACAGCATTGACCTTGTTTTGCTGGATATTGAAATGCCAAATAAAAACGGATACGAGGTTATCAAAGAACTAAAAAATAATCCCGCAACCGAGAACATTCCTGTTATATTCCTGACTGTCAAAGATGACATTCATGAGGAAACCAAGGGATTTGAACTTGGCGCGGTTGATTATATAAAAAAACCGATTAATTCTTCGATATTGAAAGCCAGAGTTAGTACACATGTAAATCTCAGGCTGGCAAAGCTGTTCATAGAAAATCAGAATGAAATTCTGGAAAATAAGGTTATGCAGCGAACCAGGGAAATTATTTTCACCAGGGACATAACCATAGATGCCATGATGTCATTGCTTGAGATCAGGGATGTGGAAAGCGGGCAGCATATAAAAAGGACACAGCTTTATGTCGGTGAGTTGTGCAATTATCTGGCAAAGCATTCTGTTTACAGTGATCAGCTCACGAAAGAAAAAATATATAACATATATAAAACTGCACCCCTACACGATATTGGAAAAGTTGGTATTCCTGACAGGATTTTATTAAAACCCGGAAAATTAACTCCAGAAGAATTCGAACTTATGAAAAAGCATACGACTTTTGCAATTGACGCTTTTTCAAACGTATCAGAAAGGCTGGGAGAAAACAATTTTCTCAGTATAGCCAGGGAAATTGCGGGAACACATCATGAAAAATGGAATGGCAGAGGGTATCCTTTTGGATTGAGAGGGACGCAGATACCGCTTTCTGGAAGGGTAATGGCTTTAGCAGATGTGTATGACGCACTTGTGAGTAAAAGGGTTTACAAAGAGGCATTCTCTCATGAAAGGTCAAAAGAAATAATCCTGAGTGAAAAAGGTTCGCAATTCGATCCGGTTATTGTGGATGCGTTTTGTGATATTGAGGACAAATTCCATCAAATACATATGGAACATCTTGCCAGTGAAAAATCCAAGTATGAGGAACTGTTATGAAGTCGTTTGAAAAGTTCTTATTCCTTTTTGGTTTATTTTACTTAATACTGACAATTAGTACTATCGCTTCTGTCAATCTGACAGAGGAAGAGACAGAATTTATAAATTTTCATGATGAAATTAAAATCGGGGTGGATCCGGAATTTCATCCGTATGAATTTATAGACAGCGATGGTTTATACAAAGGGATTTCGGCCGATTATGTTGCTCTAATAAATGAAAAAACCGGGTTGAATCTGCAACCTGTGTACGGACTTACATGGGGACAGGCTTATGACAATGCCGTAGAAGGTGAAATATCTGTTTTGCCTTGTGTGGGAATTACCGAAGAGAGAAAAAAGTATTTTCTGTATACGGAACCTTATATGTCATTTCAGCGGGTAATTCTGTCAAATTCTGATATTTCTGAGAAAAATTATAAACTGAATGATTTAAACGATCTTAAAGTAGGTGTGCAGAGAAACAGTTCCCATCACAGTTTTCTCATCAATGAGACGGAGATAACGCCAATTCTTTTTCAAACAGCTGAAGAGGGGCTGATTGCTTTATCAAATGGTAAGATAGATGCTTTTGTCGCTAATCTTGCTTCTGCCGGATATCTGATCAAGGAAATCGGGCTTACCAATATAAAAGTCGACGATACGATCACGAAAAATACGGGAGAACTTGCCTTTGCAGTTAATAAAAATCAGCCAATACTGGCAGAAATAATAGAAAAAGGTTTAAAGGAAATAACTCAGGAAGAAAGAATCGAAATAAGGAACAAATGGATAGGAATAGAAAAAGAAGTAGATTACAGTGAGATAATCAGAGCTACGCTGATAATCGGAGGGATACTTTCTGCAATAATAATATACACTTCATTCTGGGCATATCGGTTGAAAAAAGAAATAAAGCGTCGTCTGAAAGTAGAAGAAGAACTGGTAAAGGCTAAAAAAGCATCTGATGAAGCGAATGCTGCAAAGAGCATATTTCTTGCCAGGATGTCCCATGAAATCAGGACACCGTTGAACGCCATAACGGGTATGGCTTATCTGATGAAGAAAACCTCATTGTCGGAAGTGCAGAGCAAGTATGTAAAAAGGCTGACAGATGCATCTCATAACCTTTCTGAAGTGATAAACGATATTCTTGATTTTTCCAAAATAGAATCCGGAGAACTGAAACTCGAGCATATACCTTTCAACCTCGACAGAATACTGGACAAGGTGAGTAATATACTCAATTCTAAAGCGCTTGGAAAAGGGCTCGATTTCATAATACATAAGGAAACAAGAATTCCAAATGAATTCATAGGTGACCCGATCAGAATAAGTCAGGTACTTATAAACCTTATAAACAATGCGATTAAATTCACCAGTAAAGGTGAAATATTTGTAAATCTGGAATTGATATCTGAAGACGAAGAATTCATGAAAATAAAATTTTCGGTAAAGGATACCGGAATAGGCATACCTAAACGCAAGATTAAAAATCTTTTCAATCCGTTTGATCAGCTTGACAGCAGTACAACACGTAAATATGGAGGGACAGGACTGGGGCTTGCCATTTCCAGGAACATAGTGAATATGATCGGCGGAGATATTAAGGTGGAAAGTATCGAAGGTACCGGCAGCATGTTCAGCTTTATAATACCGCTGCAGAAAAACAAGACATTGATTGATGAGAATAAAAAGAAGAAGACTTTTCCTTCTCTTGGCCATATAAAGACTATGATAGTAGATGAAAATAAAATATCCGAACAGATACTTAAAGAATATCTGGAATCTTTCGTGATTTCAGCTGAATCGGTTAACAATGGTATGGAAATTCTTTCAATACTAAAAAAAGAGAATTTTGACCTTCTGATAATAAGTCATTCCTTAATGGATATGGATGGATTTGAACTATGCGAACATATAACCCAGATGAAACTGAAAAACAAGCCAAAAATAATATTCATAACAAACAGTGTAAGGGAGGATATTTTCAACAGTGCCAAATCCGTGGGTATAGATTTTATTATGCTTAAACCCGTAATTCCATCTGTTTTATACGATGCTATAATACAGCTTTTCAGTGATGATGGAACCGTCGTATCCGAAGAGTTGGAATCAGATGACAGAAAACGTGGAGAAGGATTCAAGGTTTTGCTTGTGGAAGATTATGAAATAAATCAGTTGATTTCAAAAGAAATTCTCGAACACAGCGGTTTCGAAGTTTTTGTTTCGGATAATGGAAAAGAAGCCCTTGAATTTATGAACGATAAAGGTGAAAATATAGATGCCGTTCTTATGGACATACACATGCCCATCATGAACGGCTATGAAGCCACCAGGGAAATAAGAAAAACTTTCAATGAAACTCCCATAATAGCCATGACAGCAGTGGCGATATCGGGAGTTCAGAAAGAATGTCTGGACGCTGGAATGGATGATTATATAACCAAACCCATAGATCCTGAGAAGATGTTTGCCAGCCTTGAAAAACATATATCGGAATTCAGGAAAATAAAACCTGTTAATCATGGAAAAAATATAACGAAACTTCCTGATGATGAGCCCGAAGAAGCAGTTGAGAAATTAATAGATACACGTCAGGGCATTCTCAGAGCTGCGAACAACGAAAAATTATATTTTGAAGTGCTGGAAAAATTTTACAACGACAATCTTGATACATGCCAGAATGCTGACAATATGATCAAAACCAACAGAAAAGAAGAGTTGAAAAAACTGGTACACAAAATAAAAGGAGCATCCGGGAATCTGGGCGGTAACAAGCTTTATATATCATCAAAAACCCTGCTTGAAGCTTTGAATTCCAGGATAGATAAAAATATAATTCCTTATTTTAAAGAATTTGAAAACGATATGGACAATACCTTAAATGAAATTATAAAAATTGTGGATAACAGGAAAAAAAGTCTGGTGGATAAGAAAGAAAAAATTGAAGCCAATGATGAATGTACTGAACTGGATCATTCAAAACTGAATGAACTCAGAATTCTGCTTGAGGCAAACGATATTGATGCTTTTAAAATAGTGGAATCAATACTGCAGAAAAACAATAATTCCATAACCTGTAATACATTCCTCGCCATAAAAAAAGAAATGGACGGCTACAGATTTACAAAGGCGCTTGAAATACTTGATGAATACATGGCAGAAAATACAGGATAGGGTTTCGGATCAATCGAATTTCACATTTTTTTTCATACTTCTGACAGCGAGTGAAGCCACTGTTTTTGCCAGAAAAGTGTAAAAAGGATTGACTTTTACCTCATAGAAATATTCTTTTTTATCCCTGTAGAACTCAAAATCTGCAGGGATAGTTTTTTTTGAAAGAACTGACATTTTCTTAAAAAGCTGAAACCAGATCACATTTCCAAGATTGGGTTTTCTGGGGCTTTTATCTGAAAGATCCTTAAAAAATTTCTTTGAAGATTTTTCTATCATTTTCGCGGTTTTATTTTCATATTCCCTGGTAGCACCCCATGGAGTCGAAGTTATCGCTATTTTGGAGGAAATTCCTGCTCCACCCAGGGTTATACCCATAGCTTTTAAGACTTTGCTCAGTCCTGAACCACCGTTCGCAACGAGCATCATGGACTGATTAAAAAATACCGGCCTGTGTAATGTGTATGCAAAGCGATCGATGAAGTTTTTCATAAGCCCGCTTACATTCCAGGCGTAACCGGGAGAAATCAGGATTATACCATCAGATTCCAGAAGCTTTCTTTCAATTTCGGTTTTATCATCTTTCAGAGGACAGAATTCACTACCCTTCGAAAAACAGGTGAAACAGCCCCTGCACATTTTCAAATCGACATCTTTAAGGAATATTCTTTCGAATTCCTTTACACCGAGTTTTTTCAGTTCATTTTCGATTTTTGCGGATATTTTATATCCGTTTCCTTTATGGGGACTTCCAAGAACTGCCGTTACTTTCATTTTCACATCTCCAATTTTTATATACAAAAGTTTTATACACTTTTTTCTAAAAATAATCAACAAAAAAGGCTGAATAAATTCAGCCTTTTAAAACTTACTAGCGTGAAATCCTGCCTATGATTTTCTTAAACCATATAAATCCCATAAGTGAAGCGACTACCGATGCTAAAGTTATACCTCCCCATATATTCATTATGGAAATGGGGAGAACGCTTTGAAGCATTAAAATAAACGGAACTCCTAAAAACAGTGTTCTCAGTCCATTGAGTATAAATGAACTGATTGGTTTTTCAATCGCCTGCAGCGAAGCACTTGAACAGAAAGCAATTGAAAAGCCGATTGAAGCCGGAATTGTCACATAATAAACCTGATTTAGAATCAAGCTCAACACTTCGGGATTCCCGGTCATATTCACAAATATTGATTTTGCAAACAACATATAAATACCGCAAATTACAACCGTAATGATGGTTATAAAAAGTGTTCCATTTATAAAAATGTCATTTACCTTTTTATACTGTTTTGCTCCGAAATTCTGCCCCGTCATAATGGACAATCCTATTGCAAAAGCGAGGGCAGGCGTGACCAGAATTCCTTCGAATCTCTGAACAAGGGTATACGCGTTGAGTGCAGATTCACTAATATTACCTATGAAAAAATTATAAACCATAAAAGATGCTGATAGTATTATAAATGATAGTGATGATGGTATACCTATTCTGATAATTCTTTTCAGTAAATGATTGTCAAATTTTATAAGATGAGATAACTTGAAATCTTTAAAACCATTTTTACGGTAGACGATGGAAACGATAATAAACAATATAAGCTGTGAAATTACAGTTGCTATAGAAGCTCCTTTTACTCCCAAATTGAAGGTAAATATCATAACCGGGTCAAGGGCAACATTTATTAAAGAGGAAATAACCATTCCAATACCTATGAATTTAGTTTTTCCAAGCCCCTGAAGCACGGAAAATCTGGCCTGAACCAGGAACATGAACAGAAATCCAGGAAGTACATAGATGAGATATTCAGCACCTATATCTTTAGCTCTCTGAGAAACTCCTGAACCTGATATTCCATCCAGAATAATGTTCACGAAAAAGAAAAAAAACAACAGCACTATGCCTCCAAGATAAAGCGAAAGGTTAAACCCGGTATCTGCGGTTTTTCTTATTTGCCTGTTGTTTTTTTCGCCAACCGATATGGCGACTATGGTGGATATGCCTGAACCGATGCCCTGATCTACCGAAGTCAGAAGGAAAATTATTGGGAAAATCAGTCCAACCCCGCTTATTATTGCCGTATCGGTTTTATCTATTATGGAAATAAAAAAAGTATCTGCGAGTGTGTAGAATAACTCACACATCATTCCGAGAAGTATTGGAATTGAATAAAATGTCAATTGTCTGTTGATTGAAAACCAGTTACTTTCCGTTATTTTTTTCATGTATGCCTCCGTTAAATATTATTGTCGATAATATCCGCTGATTTTAGCAACAAAAATGATAAATCCAGCTGGTATTAAGTTTGCGATGTTTTTTCACGCAACAAAAAACCAGTCTGAAAATAAATGATTATTAATTTAATAAATTTGTTTAAGTTTCATGGAAATTCTCTCGATCATTCCTGAAAAACAATCGAAAAAATATTCATTTTCATTATTTTGAGGAAATAATAAAAAGAAGTGATCAGATACTCTGATTAAAGGAAGTATTTCCGGAATGGAATAATTTGCATTATCACTTTAAAATATTATTTCCCAACATACAAAACCGTCATTCATTCGCTCCTTATTATAAAATCCATGTGATTATATCATATAAAAGAATCTGAGTTAAAAAAAACTCATTGCCAGTCCAATTCCATGATGATATTATAATGTAAAAAGAAAGAGTGGTGTTATAGTGGAGAGTTTTAAAATTACCGAATGTTTTAATAGCAAGTATTTCATTTGTTTTGAGAATTAATATCGGGAAGATAAATAAAATAAAAAAAGACAGGGAATAATTAAACTCTACCTGTCTTTTTTCATCTTACATCATTTACATTCATCCATGCTCACCACACTTAACCTATATAAATTCCCATGGATGCTTCGGCTTTTATCTTTTCATATCTTCTTTCGATTTCAGATACATCCGCGATTATTTTTCTTTCTTTTCTTTTTACTAACATAGTTTCAACTCCTCATCAGATATAAAGTTAGTTGATAAAAAATCCCATGGATCCTTCTACTCTGATTCTGTCGTATCTTCTTTCAAGTTCTGCAGCTTCTCTTCTTTCGCTTTTCCTTCTGAACATAATCTCATCTCCTCATCGTATATAAAGTTAGTTGATAAAAAATCCCATGGATCCTTCTACTCTGATTCTGTCATATCTTCTTTCAAGTTCTGCAGCTTCTCTTCTTTCGCTTTTCCTTCTGAACATAATCTCATCTCCTCATCGTATATAAAGTTAGTTGATAAAAAATCCCATGGATCCTTCTACTCTGATTCTGTCAT